>Ga0157298_10000001_pt1 | contig 249334 bp, 232 predicted proteins | sample NitcycUS043104R2_FD_108394 | JGI IMG/M metagenome (GOLD analysis project Ga0157298, IMG submission 108394) | Soil microbial communities from Arlington Agricultural Research Station in Wisconsin, USA - Nitrogen cycling UWRJ-S043-104R-2 | ecosystem: Environmental > Terrestrial > Soil >...
GGCGACCGCGATCAGGATCGGCACCAGGGGCGAGCTGCCGCCGTCGCTCGAAGCGTTCTCGGGGTCGATCGCCTGCGGCCCGTCGCCGGCGTTCTTGCCGTCCGCGATCGCGGTGTCGCCGCCCTTGCCGCCCCCTTTGCCGTCCCCGCCGGCCGCGCCGCCGCCCTGCCCGTCGCCGTCGCCGTCCTTCGACTTGGCGCCGTCTTTCGAGCCGCCGCCCGTGGGAGACTGGCCGGCGTCGCCATTGCCGCCGCCGCCGTTCGAACCGGTATTCGGGCCGGAATCGCGGGTTTCCCCGGTAACCGTGGGCGGGGCGTCGCGATACTGCGGGATACCGGCTTCGGCGACAGCAACGCCCGGAACGAGAGCGAATGCCAATAGCGCAGCCACTGAAAGCGGCACGAGACCGCGGCGAGCCAGCTTCGAAATTCGGTTGGGGGCCTCAGGCATGGCGCGCAAGGTTAGAGGAATCGGCGGCGGCGATTGCGCCAGCGGCTCTCCTCTGTGGAGTGGCCCTCGCGGGCGGCGGTTACGACCTGACCAGCCGTCACATCGCCGGCCTGCTCGCGTGGCTCGTGGTGGTCGCCCTGCTGCTCCTGGGCGTCGGCTCCAAGGCGTCCCTGGCCCGGCCTTTCCTCTGGTCCGTCGCATCGGTCGTGTTCCTCGCTCTCTGGTCGGCGCTTTCCGCTTCGTGGTCGGGTTCGGCCGAGCTGAGCGCGATCGAGGCCGATCGTACGCTCGCCTATCTCGGCGTCTTCCTAGCCGCTTTCCTGATCGCCCAAACCGAGCGAAGGCGCCAACGTTTCGCTGAAGGCCTGGCAATCGGTGTCGCGGTCGTCGTCCTGCTGGGCCTCGGCAGCCGCCTGCTCCCCGACGTCTTCGAGGTCGCCAACGGCCTCGGCAGCGGCCCCCAGCTGCTCTATCCGCTCGATTACTGGAACGCCAACGGCGTCGTCTTCTCGGTTGGCGTGGCGCTGCTGCTCTGGCTCAGCCGGGAGGCGAGCTGGCCCGGGCTGCGCTGGCTCGCGGTCGGGACGATGCCCGCGGCGCTGCTCGGCCTCTACTTCACCTTCTCGCGCGGCGGCCTGCTGGCGCTGGCCGTCGCCGTCGGGGCCTTCGTCGCCCTCTCGCGGGACCGGCTCTGGCTGCTCGCCACCGTCTCGCTCGCGGCGCTGGCCGCGCTCCCCGCCGTCCTCGCCGTCCAGGCGCGGGACGCCCTCGAGGACAACGCCGGCGCGGCGGCGATCGGCCAGGGCCACGAAGTGCTGCTGATCCTCCTCGCCGGGACCGCCGCCCTGCTCGCCCTCCACGCGCTGCTGCGCCGCTTCGAGCAGCGCGGCGGCGGGTTGACTGGACGTATGGTCGAGGTCTCGCGCCATCCCGGGCTCCTGAAGGCGGTCGCCGCCGGCCTCGCGATCCTCGCCCTGGGAGCGACCGTCGCGGTCGGGGAGCGGGCCTGGGACCGCTTCTCCAGCCCCGACATCCAGGCGCCGAGCGAGCCGGTCCAGAACTTCAGCGACTTCTCCAGCGCCGGCCGCTACGACTTCTGGAGGGTCGCCGTCGACTCGTTCGGCGAAGAGCCGCTGGCGGGAGTCGGCGCCGGCAGCTACGAGTTCGCCTGGGAGCGCCACCGCGAGATCGAGCAGCCGGTCCACGACGCCCACTCGCTCTACTTCGAGGCCTTCGCGGAGCTCGGCCTGGTCGGCGGCCTCGCGGTCCTCGCCATGGTCGGGGTGCTGCTCTGGAGCGGCTTCGCCGGCTGGCGCGACGCCCCGCCGCACCAGCGCGACCGCCAGGCGGCCCTGCTGGCGACGATGCTGGCCCTGGCGGTCGGCGCCGCCTTCGACTGGTTCTGGGAGATCCCCGGCGTCGGCGTCGTCTTCTTCATGGCGGCCGGCGCGGCCGTGGCGGCGCGCTGCGCGCAGCTGGCCCGGCGCGCCGAGGCGGAGGGCGTGCGGCGCGAGGACCGCGGCTTCCGCTTCGCCGTCGCCGGCCTCGCCGCCGCCTGGCTCTCGGCGATCGCCCTGATCGGCCCGCTGCTGGTCGAACGCGAGCTGGACGCCAGCCGCGACGCGGCGGCCGCCGGCAACCTCCCCAGCGCGGTCGAACACGCCGACACCGCCCGCTCGATCGAGCCCTGGGCCGCCTCGCCCTACGTCCAGCTGGCCCTGGTCGCCGAGGCGGAGCGCGACTACGACACCGCCGCCGGCCGCCTCACGCAAGCGATCGACCGCGAAGACCGCAACTGGCAGCTTTACTACCTGAGGTCTAGAGTCGAGCGGGCGGGCGGCGACACCGCGGCGGCCAAGGCCGACGTCGCGCGGGCCCGCGAACTGAACCCCCGAGAGGAATGCCTCGATGGGATCCCGGACTGTGGATGAGCAAAGGACGACGCGCGAGGCGGAGGGCGCCGCGCCGCGCCAGGGCGACGCCGAGGCGTCCCGCGTAGGCCGCAGCGCCGCCGCGACCAGGCTGGGGCTGGCCGGCCCTGGCGGCGCCCGGCTCCAGGGCGCCCTGCTGCGCCGCCTGCTCGCGACCGGCGACTGGCTGGCGCTGATCGCCACCCTGACCGCGGTCACGGCTGCCAGCCGCGAGACGACCGTGGGGGTCCTCTTCTGGGCCGCGATGCTGAGCCCGGTCTGGCTGCTCGTCCTCAAGCTGCACGGCCTCTACGACAACGACCACCGGCGCATCCGCCACAGCACGCTCGACGAGCTGCCGCGGCTGGTCTCGGCGGCGGCGCTCGGCACCCTGGCCCTGGTCGGCCTGCTCTCGCTCAGCCCGGCCGGCGCGATGCCGGCCGGCGACGCGATCGCCGTCGGGGCCGGCGCCCTCCTCGGCAGCGCCGCCGGGCGCGGCGTCGTGCGCTTCTTCTGGCACCGGCTGGCGGGACCGGCCGTCGGGCTGGTGGTCGGGCCGCCGCACGCGGTCGCGATCGTCGCCCGCCGCGTCTCCACCCATCCGGAGGCGCGCCTGCACCTGGTCGGCTACCTCTCGATCGGGGACGAGGACGACGCCGACTTCGACACCGGCGGCCTGCCCCGGCTCGGCACCGTCGACGACATCGCCGCCGTCGCCCACGGCATGGCGGTCGAGCGGGTCATCGTCACCGAGGACCAGATGAGCGAGCCGGCCGCCGAGCGGCTGATCGAGGAGTGCAAGGCGGCCGGCCTCGGGCTCACCTTCCTGCCGCAGCACTTCGGCCTGCTGGGGCCGGGGATCGAGCTGAACCGCCTCGCCGAGCTGCCGATGCTCGACTTCCGCTTCTCCGACCCCTCGCGCTCGACGCTGGCGATCAAGCGGGTCATGGACGTCTCGATCTCGGCGACGCTGCTGGTGGCGCTGACCCCCCCGATGGCCGCAATCGCCCTGCTGATCCTGCTCGACAGCGGCCGTCCCGTCCTCTTCCGCCAGCGCCGCGCCGGCAAGGACGGCGACCCCTTCACGATGCTCAAGTTCCGCACCATGGTGCAGGGGGCCGACGAGCGGCTCGGCGAGCTGGTCGACCTCGACAAGCTCGAGGAGCCCGTCTTCAAGATCCGCGACGACCCGCGCGTGACCCGCGTCGGCCGCAGGCTGCGCCGCTTCAGCCTCGACGAGTGGCCGCAGCTGGTCAACGTCCTCAAGGGCGACATGTCGCTGGTCGGCCCGCGCCCGGAGGAGGAGAGCGTCGTCGCCCTCTACGACGAGCGCCAGCGGCTGCGGCTCGGCGTCAAGCCGGGCGTGACGGGACCGATGCAGGTGTACGGCCGGGCCGACCTCAGCTTCGAGGAGCGGCTGGCGATCGAGCGCGACTACCTCGACAACATCTCGGTCGCCGGCGACCTGGCGATCCTGCTGCGCACGCCGCGCGCGATCCTGCGCGGCGAAGGCGCTTACTGAGCGCGGCGCGCCAGCCCTATGGGGCGGGGACGACCTTGAACCTGGCCCGCGCCGGCTTGGAGGCGTTGCCGCTGGCGTCGCGGGCGACGATCGTCGCCTCGTAGCGCCCGGGCGCCAGCCAGCGGCGGCCGACTTTGCCCGCGAACGGCTTGCGGTTGCGACCGGCCGCGCCGGGCGCCGGCAGCGAGCCCACGGCACCGGCGGCCTTGCCGTCGAGGCGGCGGATCTTGATCCGCACCGTGGCAGGCTCGGAGAGCGAGTAGAGGAAGGCGGTCCCGGTGGCGACCGAGGCACGGGCACGCTTCGGCTTGGCGACCGCGAAGACGCTGCGCAGCAGGCCAAAGCGGGCCACCGAGGGCGGCGTGCGATCGAGCGGCGCCGGCGGGCCGGCGACCGGCGGGGTGCCGCCCGGCCCCGGCCCGACGGGCGGTTCGGGTTCTTCAGGCGGTTCGGGCAGGCAGGCTCCGCAGTAGCGGACGCGATAGACGCGGGCGCCGGCGTCGATCGGGGTATGCGCCCCGGTGTCCTTGTAGAGGTCGGTGAAGTAGAGGCCGTCCGGGCCGGCCGCGAGACCGGCCGCCGTCGCGACGCCGATCCCCGTGTACTCGACCAGCGTCGAGGGACCGTCCAGCAGCGTGCCGTCCGAGCCGAGGCCGAACTCGACGATCCGCTTGCCGCGTTCCTGCGGCCCGGGCGCGTAGGTGGGGCCCGACTCGGTGACGAACGCGTGCCCCATCGCGGCGGCGGGGAAGCCGCTGCCGCCGAAGCGCTGCGGCTCGACGAACTCGATGCTGACCGGGGCATGGCTCGGGACCCACCTGTAGGAGGCGAAGGCGGTCATCGTCTGGTCGACCGACCACTGGTAGTTCTCGCCGGCGCGCACGGGCGCGAGGCGGTCCACCGACGGGCCGTTCTCCACCTCCCAGTGGGTCGCGTCGGAGAGCCGCCAGCCGCCGCCGAAGGGGTTGCGGAAGCCGTAGGCGTAGATGTAGTCGCGGGCGGTGATCTCACCCCCGTTGAAGAACGGGTTGGTGGCGAGCGGGTCGCCGTCGAGCGTCATCCGCAGGATCTTTCCCCGGAACATCTCGAGGTTCTGGGCGGTGGTCGATTCGAAGCCATCGCCGTTGTGGACGAAGAGGTAGCCGTCGGGCGAGATCGTCAGGTTCGAGATCTGGTGCGAGGCGCCCTGCTGTTCTTTTTTCATGTCGATCACGGTCGTCTGGCCGACCGCTTCCATGCCCGAATCGTCGCTCTGCAGCCGGATCACCTTGGGGTAGTGCGGTTTCGGCGTCTGGAGCGAGGTCTCGTCCTCGTAGACGAGGCTGACGAAGACGTCGCCCGAAGCGGGGTCGACGGCGATCCCGGTCACCCCCTGCTCGCCGGAGCCCGGGAAGTCGCCGGTCGGGTTGAAGTCGAGCAGCCCGGTCGCGTAGTCGTGCGTGGCGCCGTCGCGGGTGACGACCTTGACCGTCCCATACAGCTCGGTGACGTAGAACAGGGGATCGCCCGGGTCCGGGCCCGGATCGGGGACCATCGCGATGTTGACCGGGAGCCGCAGGCCCGCCGCGAAGACGTCGATCGCGTAGCCGGGCCGCGCTTTCCAGGGGAGGTCCGAGTCGACGCCGCCGGGGCCCGCCTCGCTCGTCAGGAAGTGGCGGGTCGCCCACTCGCTCCATTCCTCGGCCGGGATGCCGCTGTCGTCGCGGAAGCGCACGCGCAGCTCGTATTCGGTCTCGGACTCGAGCGCGGTGCTGCCCGTCGAGGAGCCGACGAAGGTCCCGTCGCCGAGGTGGATGTGGACCTTCTCGGCGCCGGTCGCGCAGGGCGCTTCCCAGACCTTTTCCGCGGGAGCGACCTTCCAGATCTCCCAGTCGCTGCAGAGGTGGGCGTCGCCGTCGTCGTCCTCGAAGACCGCGACCATGTGGACGTCGGCCGGGTTGACCGACGTGTCCCCGGCGGCCGGCGGCTCCTGGATTTCGTCGACGACCGGCTGGGCCGCCTGGGCCGTCGACGTCCAAGCCCCGAGCAGGACCAGCAGCGCAATTAGGGCTACGCGCATCGGAAGACGGTAGCAGTGGGCGACCCGATTACAGTCACCGCCCATGGACCTGGAGGTGATCGTCGTCAGCCACGGCGCCGAAGCGCTGCTGCGCCGGTGCCTGCGCTCGCTGCGCGAGCACCCACCGGGTGCGGCCGAGATGCGGGTCACCGTCGTCGACAGCGGCAGCCCTGACGGCACGCCGGACATGGTCGAGCGCGAGTTCCCGGAGGTGCGTCTGCTGCGGCGGGGGAACATCGGCTTCTCGGCCGCCAACAACCTGGTGCTGCGCGAGAGCGAGGCGGAGGCCGTCCTGCTTCTCAACCCCGACACGGAGGTCTACGCCGGGACGCTCGACGCCGGGCTGGCACGGCTGGGCGACGACGGGCGGATCGGGATGGTCGGGGTGAAGCTGCTGACCGAGAGCGGCGAGCTCGACCACGCCTGCAAACGGTCCTTCCCCACTCCGCTCGCGGCCCTCGCCCACTTCACCGGGATCGGCCGGCGCCAGGGCGCGGCGGGGGCGCTGAGCCAGTACCGCGCGACGGACCTCGGCGAGGACGAGCCGGGCGAGGTCGACGCCGTCAACGGAGCGTTCATGCTCTGCCGCATAGAGGCCGTGCGCCAGGTCGGCCTGCTCGACGAGGGCTACTGGCTCTACATGGAGGACCTCGACTGGTGCCGGCGCTTCTGGCAGGCCGGCTGGAAGGTCTTCTACGAGCCGGCCGGGGTGGCCCTCCACGTCAAGGGCGGCTCCAGCGGCCGCCGCCGCGCCCCGCGCCAGGAGATCGCCTTCCACCGCGGCATGGCGCGCTTCTACCGCCGCTTCGACGCCCCCGAGCGCTCGCCGCTGGTCAACGCGGCGGTGTACGCCGGGATCGGAGCGAAACTCGCGGTGAGCCTGGCGATCACCGCGGTGAAGAAATGACAAGACCCGCCGAAGCGGGTCGAGTCTGGTGAAGGAGGGAACCACCCTCCAGACGGCTGACACCCGTGCCTCAAGGCTACCACGGTCCGCCCCAGACCCGTCCACACTCCGTCGGGTCATATGCGGAGGGCGCCGGACTCGAACCGGATCCGTGGTGAACGGACAGACGGATGTCAGCCGTCTGGGCGCACCCGCGCTCCTTCACCCTCCTGCGCTCGACGCTACCAGCGAAAATCGCGCAGATGTGTAGCAGCTCCTGATTGGCACACAATTACTTCAGTGTGTTCACACATTTGTGTGAAAGTGACTAGAACGGCAGATCGTCGGCGATCTCAGCCAGCCGCGGCGCCGCCTTGTCGCGCTCGCTGAGCAGGGGCTCGGCGACCGGCCACTCGACCCCGACGTCGGGGTCGTCCCAGGCGATCCCCGACTCGGTCGCCGGGTCGTAGACGCTGGAGAGCTGGTAGGCGACGTCGGCGATCTCGCTGAGGACCGCGAAGCCGTGGCCGAAGCCGGCCGGGACGAAGAGCTGGCGGTGGCGCTCGTCGTCGAGTACGTGTCCCTCCCACTGGCCGTAGGTGGGCGAGCCGCGGCGCAGGTCGACCGCCACGTCGAAGATCTTGCCGCGCGGGCAGCGGACCAGCTTCGCCTGGCCCGGCTCTGTCTGGAAGTGCAGGCCGCGCAGGGTGTTGGCGACCGAGCGCGAGTGGTTGTGCTGGACGAACTCGACGTCCACCCCCAGCTCCCCCCATACGTCGCGGCGGTAGGTCTCGACCATGAAGCCGCGCGCGTCACCGTGGACGACGGGCTCCAAGAGAACGACTCCATTCAACTTGGTCGGTAAGGCTTTCATCCGAGTTCCGAGCGGGCCCGAAAACCAAGCAGGTCGGGGGATGCAGGGAGCGAGGGGAGGGGAGCGCACTTTTTGGTGCGTGACCGGATGCGAGCGACCGAAGACCCCGAGATGCGCCGGTTTGCAGGGTCCGCCACCGAATTAACCCAAAGCCTTCCCGTACTGCTTTTCGTAGTACTCGCGATACTCGCCGGAGCGGATCGGGCCCCACCACTCCTCGTTGTCGCGGTACCACTGGACGGTGCGCTCGAGGCCCTCGGCGAAGTGGACCTGCGCCTCCCAGCCGAGGTCGCTCTTCAGCTTCTCCGAGGAGAGGGAGTAACGGCGATCGTGCCCAGGCCGGTCGGTGACGTATTCGATCAGCGACTCGTCGCCCCCGGTCAGCTCGATCACCCGCTTCACCACCTCGATGTTCTCGCACTCGTCGGGGCCGCCGACGTTGTAGGCGTGGCCGGCCTCGCCCTTGGTCAGCACGGTGTGGATGCCGCGGCAGAAGTCCTCGACGTAGAGCCAGTTGCGCACCTGCCGACCGTCGCCGTAGACCGGCAGCGAGTCGCCGTGCAGCGCGTTCAGCACCATCAGCGGGATCAGCTTCTCGGGGTACTGGCGCGGCCCGTAGTTGTTGGAGCCCCGCACGATCGAGGCGTCCATGCCGTAGGTGTGGACGTGGGCCGAGACCAGCAGGTCGCCGGCCGCCTTGGTCGCCGAGTAGGGCGAGGAGGGGTCGAGCGGCGAGGTCTCGGTGAAGGAGCCCGACTCGATCGAGCCGTAGACCTCGTCGGTGGAGACCTGCAGGTAGCGCTCGACGCCGAGCTCGCGGGCGGCGTCGAGCAGGGTGCCGGTGCCGATCACGTGGGTGCGGGCGAAGGCGTCCTGGTCGTCGATCGAGCGGTCGACGTGCGACTCGGCGGCGAAGTTGACGACCGCGTCGGCGCCCCGCATCGCTTCGCGGACGACCTCGGGGTCCTCGATCGCGCCCTCGATCAGCTCCGTCCCCTCGGGCAGGTTCTCGCGCCGGCCCGCGTAGGTGAGCTTGTCGAGCACGACCACGTCGTGCTCGTCGCCGACCAGCCTTACGTAGGTGGAGCCGATGAACCCGGCCGCGCCGGTGACCAGGAGCCTCATGCCGTCTCCCTCTCGAAGTCCCTCATGCCGCTGCCTCCATCTCCGCCCGCCGCTGGGACAGGTAGGCGGCGAGGCCGTCCTGCCAGGGGGGCAATTCGATCGCGTGTTCGCGCTGGCTCGCCAGCGCCGAGTAGGCCGGCCGCGCGGCGGGCCGGCCGAGCATGTCGGTCGTCGCCGAGAGCACCTTGCACTCGACCTTGGCCTGGTCGAAGATCTCGCGCGCGAAGTCGTACCAGGAGCAGGCGCCGCCGGCCGCCATGTGGTGGATGCCGAACTCGACCCCCTCGATCAGCCGCACGATCCCGTAAGCGAGGTGCCAGGTGTAGGTCGGCGAGCCGACCTGGTCGCGGACGACGAGCACCTCGTTCTGGTCCTCGGCGAGGCGCAGCATCGTGTCGACGAAGTTGCGGCCCCCGATCCCGAAGAGGCCGGCCGAGCGGACGACGAAGTGGCGCTTGTTGGCAGCCGCCGTCGCCTCCTCGCCGGCCAGCTTGGTGCGGCCGTAGGCGGAGAGCGGCGCCGCCTGGTCGGTCTCGACGTAGGGCGAGCCCTTGGCGCCGTCGAAGACGTAGTCGGTGGAGACGTAGACGACGCTGGCGCCCTGCCCGGTGGCCGCCCTGGCGACGTTGCCGGCACCGGTGGCGTTGACCGCTTCGGCAGCCTCCTCGGCCTCCTCGGCGCCGTCGACGTCGGTCCAGGCGGCGCAGTTGACGACCACGTCGGGGCGCTCCTGCTCGAACCTGCGCTCCAGCGCGGCGGCGTCGGTCACGTCCAGCTCGGTGCGGCCGAAGCCGACCACGGCGTGGCCGGCGTTGCCGGCGGCAAGCACGACGTCGCGGCCCAACATCCCCGCGGCTCCGACGACCAGGACCTTCATCGGCCGCCGCCCATCAGATCAGCTTGATCTCCGACTTGTCGCCGACCAGCATCCGCAGCGTCCGCGGCCTGCCCTCGCTCCGCGTCAGCTTCACTTCGCGGCCCAGCAGGCTGGCCTCCATCCGCGTGCCCAGGTCTTCGACCTGGGAGACGGAGAGGACGATCGAGTGCTCGACTTCGGAGCGGACGACGCGCACGTTCTCGCCGATCGAGGTGTAGGGGCCGACGTAGGCGTCCTCGATGCGGGCGCCGGCGGCGATCACGGCGGGGCCGCGGACGACCGATCCGTGAACGTGGGCGCCGGCCTCGATCACCACACGTCCCTCGACCCGCGAGGACTCGTCCACCTCGCCCTCGACGCTGTGCTCGACCTCCTCGAGCACGAGGCGGTTGGCCTCGAGCATGTCGGCGAGCTGGCCCGTGTCCTTCCACCAGCCGACCACCACCTCCGACTCGACCCGGTGGTCGTCCTCGATCAGCGACTGGATCGCCTCGGTGATCTCGAGCTCGCCGCGCCAGGACGGCTCCAGGGCGCGGGCGGCCTCGAAGATCGCCGGCTGGAAGAGGTAGACGCCGACCAGGGCGAGGTTGGAGGGCGGGTCTTTCGGCTTCTCGACCAGGCGCACGATGCGCTCGCCGTCGAGCTCGGCGACGCCGTAGTGCTGAGGGTCGTCGACCGGGGTCAGCAGGATCAGCGCGTCGGGCTCGGACTCGCGGAAGGTGGAGACGAGGCCGGTGAGGCCGTCGGCGAGCAGGTTGTCGCCCAGGTACATGACGAAGGGCGAGCCTTCGAGGAAGTCCTCGGCGGTCAGGACCGCATGGGCGAGGCCCTTCGGCGCGTCCTGGACGATGTAGGTGATCTCGGCGCCGAAGCGGGAGCCGTCGCCGGCAGCGGCGCGGATCTCGTCGCCGGTCTCGGGGGCGATGATGATGCCGATCTGGGTGACGCCCGCCTCGACCAGCGCCTCGATCCCGTAGAAGAGCACGGGTTTGTTGGCGACCGGCACCAGCTGCTTTGCAGAGGTGTGGGTGATCGGGCGCAGCCGGGTCCCGGCGCCGCCGGAGAGAATCAGTCCCTTCAGGGGCTCCATCGCGAGCTGCAACCCTACTGCGCTGGGAATCGATGCGGCCAGCCGTCTACATCCCCCACCACCATGGCGCCGAGCGGCTCGGCGTGGCGCTGCGCGCGCTCGGCGAGCAGACGCGGCCGGTGGACGTGGTCGTCGTCGACAACGGCTCGGCGGACGGCTCCCGCGAGATGGTCGAGCGGGAGTTCCCCGAGGTCGAGGTGGTGGCGCTGGGACGCAACCTCGGCTTCGGGCCGGCGCTGAACCGGGCGATCGAGCGGCGGCCGGCCGATCCGCTGATCCTGCTCAACAACGACGCGGTGCCGGAGGCGAGGTTCGTCGAGGCGCTGCTGGAGACGGCGGCGATGGGGGCCGAGATGGTCGCGGGCGTGATGTTGCAGGACGGGGGCGGCGGTGCGGGCGCCGACGTCCACGCCCGGATCGACTCGGCCGGCGTGGTCGCCGACGCCACCCTGATGGGGTTCGACTATCTGCACGGCGAGCCGCTCGCGGCGCTCGTCGGTGCGGCGGCGCCGCTCGGACCGACCGGCGGCGCAGCCCTCTACCGGCACGGCGCCTTTCGCGCCGCCGGCGGCTTCGACGAGCGGATCTTCCTCTACTACGAGGACCTCGACCTGGCGCTGCGCCTGCGCGCGGCGGGCGCCCGCTGCGAGCTGGCCGGCGAGGCCCGCGCCGCTCACGCCTACTCGGCGAGCCTCGGCGCGGCGAGCGGCGAGAAGTACTCCCGCACCGGCTGGAGCCGCGGCTACATGCTGCGCCGCTACGGGGTGATGTCGCGCCCGGCGAGCGCCCTGCGGGCGCTCGCCTGCGAGGCGGCGCTCTGCGCCGGCCAGCTGCTGCGCGACCGCACCGCCAGGGGCCTCGCCGGGCGCCTGCGCGGCTGGCGCGAGGGCGGCGGGCTGGAGCGCCGCGAGCCTCCGAGCGACGGTCTGCTCGAGATCACGGCCCGCGAGGCCCTGGCGCTGCGCCGCCGCCGCCGCGGCTGAGAGACCCGCCGGACCTTAGGTGCCCATATGGGCACCTAAGGTCCGGCGGGTCTATGGGCGGCCGAGCCAGCTGCGCGCTCGGGCGGGGTCGCCGCTCCGGGCTAGCCGGCGGCGCTCGCGCAGGAGGGCGCGCAGGCCGCGCAGCGCTTCGAGCTTGCCGCGCAGGGTGGCGCCGAAGCGGCGCTGGCGGGCGGCGCGGGCCAGGGCACCGGCCTCTACGGCGGCGATCCGGGGCGCCGCGGCGAGCGGCGCGAACTTGAGCTGGGTCGCGAGGCGGTTACGGGCGACGAGGCGCGCGTTCTCCGCCCCGGGGCGCTCGAAGCCCTCGCTCCAGGCCGCGTTGCCGACGTGCCAGACGACCGCCTCGGGCACGTGCTCGAAGCGCCAGCCGGCGATCCGGGCGCGCACGTTGAGGTCGACGTCCTCGTAGAAGGAGAAATAGGTCTCGTCGTAGCCGCCCAGCTCCTCGAAGAGCTCACGGCGCAGCAGGCAGGCCGCGCCGCAGACGCCGAAGACCTCGCGGCGTCGCAGCAGCTCGGGTCGCTGCCCCTCCCCCATGCCGAGCTCGAAGGCGCGGCCGTCGCGGCTCAGCGCCTGGCCGGCGCTGTAGAGGCGGGCGCCCTCGACGGCGCCCCCGGTCGCGGCCGTCTCGGCGCCCTCCCACTGCAGAATGCGCGGCTGCACGCCGCCCAGGGTCGCGTCCGACTCCAGCGCTTCGACCAGGCGATCCAGGCAGCCGGGCTCGAGCGCCGTGTCAGCGTTGAGGACGAGGATCGCGCCCGCCTCGGTGCGCCGCACCCCGAGGTTGACGGCGGCCGCGAAGCCGACGTTCTCGGGCAGGGCCACGTGCGCGATCCCCTCGCGCCGCAGGTACTCGACCGAGCCGTCGCGCGAGCCGTTGTCGACCACCAGCAGCTCGGCCTCCACCCCCTGCCCCCGCACCGAGTCGAGGCAGCGAGGCAGGAAGCGCAGCGTGTCCCAGCTCGGCACGACCACGGCCACGGGCCGCCCCTCCGTCGTCCTCATCACACCGCCACGCTAGCGTTCCCCGCCGTGCCAGAGGCCGCGACAGCTATCGAGGTGCGCGGGCTCGAGAAGTCCTTCCGCATCCCCACGCACAAGGTCGACTCGCTCAAGGAGCGGATCGTCCGTCCCTTCGCCTCGCAGGAGTACCGCGAGCTGCGAGCACTCGACGGCGTCTCCTTCGAGGTCGGCCAGGGCGAGTTCTTCGGCATCGTCGGCCGCAACGGCTCCGGCAAGAGCACGCTGCTGAAGCTGCTCGCCAGCATCTACCGGTCCGACGCCGGCACGATCCGCATGGCGGGCCGGCTGGCGCCCTTCATCGAGCTGGGCGTCGGCTTCAACCTGGAGCTGACCGCACGCGAGAACGTCGTCCTCAACGGGGTGATGATGGGCCTCACCCCGCGGGAGACGCGTGACCGGATCGACGCCGTCATGGAGTTCGCCGAGCTGGGCGAGTTCGTCGACCTGAAGCTGAAGAACTACTCCTCGGGGATGCTGGTGCGGCTGGCCTTCTCGCTGATGATGGAGGTGGACGCCGACATCATGCTGATCGACGAGGTGCTCGCTGTGGGCGACGCGGCCTTCCAGCAGAAGTGCGCCGACGCGTTCCGCGAGATGAAGGCTGCCGGCAAGACGATCGTCCTCGTCACCCACGACATGAAGACGGTCGAGGAGTTCTGCTCGCGGGCGATGCTGATCGACGGCGGCCACCTTCAGCACCTCGGAGACCCGGCCGAGGTCGGCCGCCGCTACCTGCGGCTCAACTTCGAGGGGGAGGGCGAGGCGGCGGCCCCGCCGCCGACCGCACAGGAAAGCGACGAGGTGCGCCTGCTCGACGCCTGGATCGAGGACGAGGGCGGCGGACGGCTCGCCAACCTCGAGCAGGGGGAGAAGATCCGCCTGCGCCTCTCCCTGGAGGCCAAGCGCGACCTGGACGGGATCGGCTTCGGCATCCTGCTCGCCAACGCCGACGGCGTCGGCATCTGCAACTTCGGCGTCGCGGTCGCCAAGGAGGGTGCCGACGGGCGCACCTACGAGCTGGCGGCGGGCGACCGGGTCGAGGTCCGCGCCGAGATCGAGAACCTGCTGATGCCGGGCCGCTACTTCATCCACGCCGGCGTCAACCGGATCGACGGCAGCGGCGTCGCGCTCCACGTCGGCAACGCGGTCGACTTCGTCGTCTACGGCAGCGAGCAGCACTCGCGCGGCGTCGTCGACCTGCCGGTCGAGTCGAGCGTCACGGTCGAGAGCGGGGCGCCGCGATGAGCGCGCCGGCCACCGAGGCGCCGCTGCGGGAGGTGGGCGGCCCCTCGGCGCTGGGCGGCGGCTGGCGGCGCTTCGCCGACCTGCTCTGGCTGATGTCGGCGACCGAGTTCAAGCGCGTCTACTTCGGCACGGTGCTGGGCTACATCTGGTCGCTGGTGCGGCCGCTGATGCTGTTCGGCGTCCTGCTCTTCGTCTTCACCCAGGTCTTCAAACTGGGCTCCGAAGAAGCGGAGTTCTACCCCGTCCTCCTGCTCCTCAACATCGTCCTCTTCACCTTCTTCTCCGAAGGGACGCAGAACGCCGTCGGCTCGGTCGTCGCCCAGGAGGGGATCGTCCGCAAGACGCAGTTCCCGCGCCTGGTGATCCCGCTCGCGACCACGCTGACCGGCGCCTTCAACCTCGTCCTCAACATGCTGGTCGTCTTCGCCTTCATGCTCGCCTACGGCGTCGACCCGCACTGGACCTGGCTGCTCTTCCCGATCCCGCTGGGGCTGCTCTTCGTGCTGACGGCGGCGACGAGCATGGCGCTCTCGGTCCTCTACGTCCGCTTCCGCGACGTGGCGATCATCTGGACGGTCGTCGCCCAGGTCCTCTTCTACGCCACGCCGATCCTCTATCCGATCGAAGCGCTCCACAACGAGAAGATGGAGCACGCCCTGATGATCAACCCGCTGGCGCCGATCTTCGAGCAGATCCGGGTCTGGATGGTCGAACCGGGCGCCCCGACCGCCGCCGAGGCAGCGGGAGGCGCCGCGGGCCTGATCCCGGCGGTCGCGATCTACGTCCTCGTCTGCGTCTTCGCGGTCTGGGTCTTCAACCGCCAGGCGCCGCGGATCGCCGAGGAGCTCTAGGGGCGGGCCGGTCCCGGGAGGGGTTCCGCTTAACTTTTTCCGAAGACCCTGGGCGGCGGCCCGCGGGCGGGATCGCGGAAAAAGTACAAGACGCTTCACCCCTCCCGGGACCGGCCCTTGGGAGAAGCGAGAGGGAACAGCTAACGACAGACGCGGGCGGTCTGCTCGGCCCCGACCCGCAGGTACCAGGGGTACTCCGGCGCCGCGTCGCGGGGGACGCGGACGACGGTGACCGAGCCGCCCGGGGCGCCTTCGGTCGGGACCGGGTATTCGCCGGTCGCGAAGCGGCGCAGGGAGAGCTCGGCGGGCGGGCCGGGCGCGAGCTCGACCCTGGTCGGGCCGGGCGAGAGCGGCACCTCGCGGTCGGCGGACCCGCCCGTCAGGCCGATGCAGTTCTCCCCCCCGGCGCGGGCCCGGTAGGCGCCGAGTTCGGTGACGGTCGAGAGCGGCAGCGCCTGGGAGAGGATGATGTCGGCCTGGCGGCGGCCGTAGGCGGGCGCCGCGGCGAGCTCGGCCGGCGTGTAGGCGGGGGAGCCGTAGTCGTCCACCGCCTCCAGGTATTTGTCGGCCTGCACGTTGACCAGGGTCGTCGTGCCGGCAATCTCGCTGTTGAGCCAGAAGCCGGGCTCGACCGTCCGCTCGGCGATCTCGATCGCGGCCAGGTCGGACTGGGTGAAGACAGACTGGATCATGAGCACGTCGCGGCCGTCGCGCAGGTACATCAGGTTGGCGGCGAGGGCGATCGCGGCGAATGCCCCGACGACCGCGAGCGCCCGCCGGCCCGGCCGCACTCCCCGCAGCAGGTTGGCCAGCAGCAGCAGGACGAGGATCGCGCCCATGTACTGGTAGCGGCTGGAGACCGGCGCGCGGCCCTCCGAGGCGTTGAAGGCGGTCAGGAACCAGTTGGTGGCGGCCGCCGCGGCGATCGGCCAGAAGCTCGCCGGGATGGGCCGGTTGCGCAGGAAGGCGTAGGCGAGGCCGACGACCAGGGCGAGGAGCAACGGGCGGCCCCAGGTCGGGTCGGCCGGCCCGTTGAGCGGCGTGTCGCTGAGGCCGACGAGGTTGCCCACCGCGGCGGCCGCCGAGTCGGCGACGAAGCGCGGCGAGGTCAGCACGTTGCGCAGCGAGAGGTGCGTCTCGGCGTCCGAGCCCCAGCCGAGGTACCAGAGCGCGTAGGCCCCGAGCGGGACGGCGAACACCCAGGCGCGCCCCCACCCGCGGACCCGCCGTTTCTGGAAGACGTCGACGGCAGCGGCGACCGCGAACGGGATCGCGACGCTGGAGAAGCCGAAGGAGACGAGCAGGAAGATCGCCGCCGCCAGGTCGCCGCGCCGGTCGTCGCGGTCGAGCGCCAGCAGCATCGCCAGGCCGAAGAGGACCGAGCCGGCGAAGCCGAGCTCGAACGGCCACAGCAGCACCTCCCAGGCCGGGCCGAGGAAGAGCACCAGCACGGTGCCGAAGAGCGCCAGCCAGTCGCCCACCCGGCGCCGCATGTAGACGTAGAGCAGCGCGGCGGCGGCGGCGAGGACGAGCGTCTGGATCACGTATTCCGGCATCGCGTCGCTCATCCCGAAGACCCGGATCAAGAGCTGCTCGAGCGCGGCCGGGATGACGATGATGTGCTCGTTGTGCGGCGCCAGCAGCGAGTCGACCGAGGGATCGCGCCGGTTGATCAGCAGATCCCAGGTGTCCTGCAGGAAGGTGAGGTCCTTGGTCAGCCAGAGCAGGCCGAAGACCGAGGCGGCGATCGCGGCGCCCAGCAGCGCCGTCGCCGGGTTGCGTCTGACCCACTCCATGGCGGTGCGGGAGTGTATTGGCGGCCCTCCCGGTCGCCCGGCGCGCGCCGGCCGCGGCGCGAACCGCTCAGCGCCGCGCCGGCCGCAGCGCGACCCAGAGGAAGCCGCCGAGGCCGGCGGCGGCGAGGACGGCGGCGAAGGCCGAGAACGACCGCGGCTCCAGCGTCGGCGCCGAGGCGAAGAGGGCGAGCACGAACACGGCGTTGAGGGCGACGAGGGCGACGCCGAGCCGCGCGGACGCGGCGCAGGCGGCGACCGCGCAGCCCGAGGCGGCGAGCAGCGGCACCAGGAGGCTGCCCTGGTGCAGCGACGTCGAGGATTCCGGCTCGCCGAACATCAGCAGCGTCCAGACGGCCGCCGCCGCCAGGCAGAAGCCGAGCGCGACGAGCGCGAAGCGCCACTCAGGGCCAGCGGGGCTGCCGCGGACCCGCGCCACCGCCATCGCCAGCGGGCCGAGGAGCAGGAGGCCGAGGAACGGCAGCAGGGACATGAACCTCGGAAAGCGCAGCGAGGCGACGAAGCCGTTCCAGTCGCCCTCGCCGGCGAAGCCGGCGGCCGCGTCGAGCCCTTCTTCGCTTTCGCGCTGGCCGACGATTTTCGTCACGTTCCCCCACTTGTTGGCGAGGGTGCCGTCGAGGCCCGCCTCCCGGTAGCCGTCGACGATCGTCTCCAGGGCGCCCCGGTCGTCGATCGCCAGCGAGCCGCCGAGCTGCCACTTGAGCAGCCGGTCGCCGGGCGGGTCGGCGAAGCGCTGGTAGGCAGACCAGGGCGCGAGGAAGACAACGGCGACCAGGGCCGCGACGCCGAGCCAGCGCGCGCTCGGCAGCCCGCGCAGGGCGGCAAGGCCGAGCAGGGGGATGAGCACGAAGGCGCTGGCGCCGTGGGCGAGCATCGCCAGCGCGCAGAGCGCCGCGAAGAGGACCGCCGCCCAGGGCTCGCGGCGCAGCCGCGGCCAGGCCGCGGAGACGAGCATCGCCAGCGCGGCGAGCGCGAACGCCGCGGCGATCAGCTTCGGCCAGACGAAGAAGCCGTGCACGATCGCGACGTCGCTGGCCAGGGCGGCGACGATCGCCAGGCCCCGGGCCAGCGGGCCGACCCGGGCGGCGAGGAGCAACGCCCACATGCCGACGATCCAGAGCTGCTGGACGACCACCCCGAGCACCTCGTAATGCAGGCCGCTCTCGTCCCAGCCGAAGGGACGCTGCCCGAGCGCGTAGCCGATCTGGAGCGGCGGCCGGTCGCTGGAGAGCCAGTCGGCGAACGGCGGCGGCACGGGGCTGTGCCCGTGGTCGTAGAGCCAGTCGGCGAAGTAGGCGGGGATCTGGTTGTCGGCCGGCAGCGGGTGCGAGAAGCGCGTCGCGGCCAGCGTCAGGGGGTCGCCCGACCCGCCGTAGAGGAAGCCGAGGTAGACGACGAAGGCGCTGGCCAGCGCCCACAGCGCCGCCGGCACCGCCAGCTCGCGCAGCAGCTCGCGGTCGAGGCGGTCGGGACGGCAGAGGACGATCCCCTGCACCGAGCCGAGCACGAGCAGGAAGGCGGCAGCCTGGCCGAGCAGCGGGTCGGCCCAGAACGCCCAGAAGACGAGCATCGCGCCGGCGCCCGAGGCGGCGAGGGCGACGCAGAGGAGCAGCGGCACCTCGCGCAGGCCGCGCCGCATCGCGACGAAGGCGGCGAGTGCCGCCGGCAGCCCGGTGAGCATCAGGTGCAGCGCCAGCTGCCAGAGCAGCTCGAGGGCGGCGCCCACCTCAGCCGCCCCGGCCTGGCCGCTCGCGACGCCCGGCGACCAAGCAGTAGGCGGCGAGGCCGGCGGCGGCGAGCAGCGAGAGGATCGTCAGCCAGCGGCCGATCGTCACCTCCGCCCCCCACTCGGCCCGGACCTCGACCTCGCGCGGGCGCTCGGGGGAGCGCGGCAGCCGCAGCACCATGCGCCCGTCCTCGGTGCGCCCGGCCGGCTCGCCCCCCTCGACGTCGACCAGGTAGTCGCCGACCGCGATGTTGGTCTCGGCCGTCCCCGCCGGACCTGGCGGGTAGGTCGCCGCGTAGACGTCGCGGCGGTCGGTGACCGGGATCTCCAGCGGCCGCAGGGTCGGGGCGACGACCGGCGCCGAGCCGTCGGCGAACTGCAGCGGCGCGTACCAGGTGCGCGGCGGCTCGACCGAGGAGACGAGCGCTTCGTCGCGGTCCTCGAGCCAGGAGCGCACCTCCGAGTTCTGTTGCAGCGAGAGGCCGAAGTTGAAGGCGGCGATCGCGGCGAGGGCGAGCACCGGCAGGCGCGCCGCCGCGCCTTCGCGCTGCATCGCCGCCAGCGCCAGGGTGACGAGGCCGACCGCGCAGAGCGTCACGTAGGTGACGATCCGGTAGGGGAACTGGATGAAGGCGAGGACCTTGGGCAGGTCTTCGATCAGCGTCGGCTCGAGCACGAGCGCCAGCAGCGCGGCGCCGAGGGCGAGCACGCCGACCGCGAGGCGCTTGCCCCACCCCGGCAGCAACCGCCAGAAGAGTGCGCCGCAGGCCAGCGCCCAGAGCAGCGCCAGCACCGGCAGCTGCGCGTCGACGTCGGCGGTGATCACCGGCGGGTCGCCGGCGTCGCGGAAGATGCTGAAGAGGACGTCGGGGTCGGTGTACTCGGTCAGGGCGATCGGGTCGGGCTCCTGTTCGATCAGCCGCGTGTGGAGGAAGACGAGCGGCATCAGGATCCAGGCGTTGAGGCCGGCGCCGAGCGCGGTCAGGCCGGCGACCGCGATGCCGCGCCGCGCCCGCGCTCGCGCCGCCGCCCAGTCGCTGAGGACGAGCAGCAGGGCGCAGATCGCCAGGAAGACCGTCCCCCAGGCGAGGGTCAGGGTGTGGGTGCCGGTGAGGACGGCGACCGAGAGGACGTAGGCGGCGGCGGCCGGCAGTCGCGTCCGCGGCGCCCGGAAGACGGCAAGGCCGCTGGCCAGGACGAGCGGGATGAAGGAGGTGGCGACCACCTCGGGGATGTCGCCGCGGCCGTAGAGGTTGGTGACGGCAATCGGCGCGGTCACCGCGATCGCGCCGGGCAGCTGCGCCCGCCAGCCCTCGACGCCCGCCTGGCGCGCGAGCCAGGTCCAGCCCAGGTAGGAGGCGGCGAGCGCGGCGGCGTAGCCGAGGGTGGCGGCGGCGACCGGGCTGGTCAGCCAGGAGACCGTCCCCACCACCGCGTACATCGACCCCCCGTAGAAGGCGAAGTTGGGGTAGAAGAGGCCGAAGCTCGACTGCAGGAAGTAGCTCGGCTCGCCGAGGTCGCGGACGTTGAGTCCCTGCGCCCAGATCACCCAGAGGTGGTTGCCCCAGTCGGTCGAGAAGGTGCGGTCGGTGAAGAGCAGCGGCCAGAGCAGGCCGAGGATGACGCCGGCCGGCAGCAGCCAGTGCCAGTGCGCGCGAGCGAGCTGAGCGAGGCGGGAGGAGCCCATGCGGGCGGGAAGCTTCGCACGGTCCCAAGACGCGGGCGCACGGGCAAACCACGGCCAAGGAGGGATTGGCGAAACCCCGCCCACGCCTGGCGGCGGCGGACACACTGCGCGGTGCGGCGTCCTCGGTCGGCCGAATAGCGCTGCTATTCGGCCTCCCTGCGTCCTTGCCCCGCTTGGTCCGGCGCTCGCCAGCCGCACACGCGAGTTTCGCCAATCCCTCCTACACTGCGCCGCATGTCGGAGCAGGAGCTGCGCGCCGAGCTCGCCCGCCGCCAGGAGGAGATCCTGCGGCTGCGCGACCTCCTGGTCAGCAAGGACGCCGAGCTCGGCGCCGCCAAGGGGCGCCTTGCCGAGCTCGACGAGCGCTCACAGCACCTGGCCGGGCTGGGCGGCAAAGTCGCGAAGCGGATGCCCGGCCTGGGCAGGCTGATGGGCGCCGCGGCCCGCGTCATGCGCGGCCAGCCGAGCTAGCCCTGACCGTGTCCTCCCCGCGCTTCTCGATCCTCACCCCTGTCCACGAGACGCCGGCGCCGGTGCTGCGCAAGATGCTGCGCTCGGTGCGGCGGCAGGCCCTCGGCGACTGGGAGCTGTGCCTGGTCGACGACGGCTCGAAGCAGCCGCACGTGCGCCAGATCCTTGCCGCGGCGGCGGCCGCCGACCCCCGCGTCCGCGTCGTCCACCGCGAGCGCAACGGCGGCATCGTCGCCGCCTCCAACGAGGCGCTGGCGATGGCGCGCGGCGAGTTCGTCGCCCTGCTCGACCACGACGACGAGCTGCACCCCGACGCGCTGGCGCTGGTGGCGCGGGCGCTCGACGCCGAGCCGGAGGCCGACTACGCCTACACCGACGAGGACAAGATCGACCTGCGCGGGCACCACTTCGCGCCCTTCTTCAAGCCCGACTGGTCGCCGGAGCGGATGCGCTGCCAGATGTACACCTGTCACCTCAGCGTGCTGCGGCGCTCGCTGGTCGACGAGGTCGGCGGCTTCGACGAGGAGTTCCAGGGGTCCCAGGATTGGGACCTGGTGCTGCGGGTCACCGAGCGGGCGCGCCGGGTCGTCCACGTGCCGCGGGTGCTCTACCACTGGCGCGTGCTCGAGACCTCGGCGGCGGCGGCGGCCGAGGCGAAGCCGTGGGCGTTCGAAGCGGGGGCGCGGGCGGTGCAGGCGCACTGCGACCGGATTGGGATGGGGGCCGAGGTGGAGCAGGACGCCGACGACCCGGGCGTGCTGCACCTGCGGCCGCGACTGGAGGGCGAGCCGAAGGTCAGCATCGTCATCCCCACCGCCGGGCAGGCCCGCGACGTGCGCTTCGAGCCCACCGTGCTGGTGGTGAACTGCGTGCGCGGCATCGTCGAGCGCTCGACCTACGGCAACTACGAGATCGTCGTGGTCGCCGACGAGGGGATCGACGAGGCGGTGCTGGAGGAGCTGCGCGAGATCGCCGGCGAGCGGCTGCGGGTGGTGTGGTTCGAGGGCGAGTTCGACTTCTCGCGCAAGGTGAACCTGGGGGCGATCGAGAGCGACGGCGAGCACCTGCTGTTGCTCAACGACGACATCGAGGTGACGACTCCCGAGTGGCTCGAGCGCCTGGTGATGTACTCGCGTCGCGAGGGCGTCGGCGCGGTCGGGGCGAAGCTGCTCTGGGGCGACGGCCGCCTGCAGCACGTCGGGCTCAACTTCGACCACGGGCTGCCCGGGCACCTCTACCACGGCTTCGCCGGCGACTTCCGCGGCTACATGAACTCGGTCCTGATCGCGCGCAACTGCCTGGCGGTGACCGGCGCCTGCCTGATGACCCGCCGCGACGTCTTCGAGGAGCTGGGCGGCCTGACCAGCCACTTCCCGGTCAACTTCAACGACGTCGACTACTGCCTGAAGGCCTGCGCCAGCGGCCGCCGCGTCGTCTACGACCCCGACACCGTCCTCCTCCACTTCGAGTCCTCCAGCCGCGCCGCCAAGGTCGAGGAATGGGAGTTCAACCGCCTCGTCGCCCGCTGGCGTCCCTTCGCCGAACCCGACCCCTACGGCAACCCCAACCTCGTCCGCGGCCTGCCCCGGGCGCCCGCGCACTTCGCCTGGGCCTGGCGGCGGCCGCGGCTGCCGTGGCGGGCGCGGGAGCGCGGCCGCCATCGCTGAGAGGCGCCCCAAGACTTGTCCAGTCGAGACGCCAGACTATGGGCATGAAGGATCGAGTTCAGCCGCCCTTGCTGACGTTCGGCTACGGCTCTCGCTCTGAAGAGGAAGTCCTCGCTCTGCTCGCCCACCACGGCGTCGAGTATGTGGTCGACGTTCGCTCGGCGCCTTGGTCCCGCTACCGACCCGAGTTCTCGCGCGATCGGCTCGCCCAGTCGCTTCGGAGCAAGGGCGTGGGCTATCTCTTCATGGGAGACTCGCTCGGCGGCCGTCCGGACGATCCCTCCTGCTACGACGAGGAAGGGCGGGTCGACTACGGCTCGTGTAAGCGTCGGCCGGCTTTCCGCCAAGCGATTCTGCGACTGCGGACGGCATGGCAGGCAGGCCACCCGGTCGCGTTGATGTGCAGCGAGGGGCGTCCCGAGGATTGCCATCGCGCCAAGCTCGTAGCCGCCACGTTGGTTGAGGCGGGCGTCGGGATCCAGCACATCGACGAGCGGGGGGTGCTGCGATCGCACGAGGAGGTGCTCGACCGCCTTCGCGGCCCCCAGACGGCACTGCTCGAGGATCCCAGCCTCCTCACCAAGTCGCGAGGCAAGTATCGCCCTGCAGTATCGGCGTGAGCCGACGGGTCTTCACGATCGGGGTCTACGGCTCTGACCCCGAGAGCTTCTTCGCGGCCCTCGAGGCGGAGGCGATCGACGTCTTCTTGGACATTCGTCAGCGCCGTGGGCTACGCGGTGCTCGCTATTCATTCGCGAACGCCGGACGCCTTACGGCTGAGCTCGAGCGCCGCGGCATCGCCTATCGCCATCTCAAGGCGCTCGCGCCCGATCCGCACATAAGAGATCTCCAGCGGGTGGCGGACGCCGCCTCAGGCACCTCGAAGTCGGAGCGCACCCAGCTTTCGCCTCCCTTTGTCGAGGCCTATGAGAACGCCAAGCTCAACCCTTTCGACTGGGAGGGTCTGGCCAGAGACCTGGAGCCGTTCAGGTCGCCCGTTCTCTTTTGCGTCGAGCGGCGCCCCGAGAGCTGCCACCGCAGTCTGGTCGCGCCTCGAGTGGCAAGCCTGCTCGGTGCGGAAGTGGTGAACCTGATCCCATGAGCCGGGTTTTGATCGTCTCCCGGACCCGGATGAATCAGGGAAGGGTTTGCGTTGGCGGACACGATCTCGACCATGGGTTCCGCAGCCTCCGGCTCCTTACGAAAGCCGGCATGAACATCAAGGAGGAAGTGGAGATCGACGTCGGCGATGTCGTGGAACTGGACTACGCGGATCACCCCGAGCCCGACCCGCCTCATGTCGAGGACGTGCTCGTCGGTCAGGCTAGGAGGGTCGAAACGCTCTCCGTCAAGGATGTCCGCAAGCTCATCCTGGAGAACGAGGTGCCGTGGACCGGCACCCCGGACGCGATATTCGAGGGGACGGTCGCCGCGACTCCCAATGGCCGCGTTCACGTGCCGGGCGACGGGCCGCTGCCGACCCGCAGCACCGGCTACTGGGTTCCGGACGAGAAACTCGTCAAATACGTCTCGTTCCAAAAGTCCCGCTTTCTCTACACGGGAGCCAGTGAGCTGAACGCCTTCACCTGGGCCGGGATGGCGGAGCCGCCCACTCGAATTCCCGCGGGGGCCCTCGTAAGGGTTTCGCTGGCCCGTTGGCACGACTTCGCCTCGGCGCCCGCCGGCTATTACGCGCAGATCTCAGGTGTCCTCTAGCCGGCTCAGCGTCCGGGCTGGCGCGGCAGCCGTCCCGGCCCGGTCGCGACGCCGACCCGGTAGTCCCCCCGGCTCAGCGTGTGCTCCAGCCAGACGTAGAGGACGATGAAGAGGTAGCGGCTGCCCATCTCCTTCATCGCCAGCTTGGCCTGGCCGGTGGTGCGGTTGGTCCATGAGGTGGGGATGACCGCGTAGGAGTGGCCGCGGACGATCGCCTTGAGCGGCATCTCCACGGTCAGGTTGAAGTGTTTGGAGAGCAGGGGCTGGATCGTCTCGACGACGTCGCGCCGGTAGCCCTTGAAGGCGTTGGTGGTGTCGTTGTAGCGGTGACGGAAGAGCAGGCGGATGAACTGGTTGGCGAGGCGGTTGATGACCAGCTTCAGCCAGGGGTAGTCGTGGACCTTCGCCCCCGCCACGAAGCGGGAGCCGAAGGCGCAGTCCCAGCCCTCCTCGAGCAGCCGGTGGTAGGCGACCAGGTCCTCCGGGTCGTCGGAGGCATCGGCCATCGTGATCACCACGGCGTCGCCCTCGAAGACGTCGAGCCCGGCCCGGATCGCCATCCCAAAGCCCTTTTCGTAGTGCGAGCGGTGACAGCGCACGCGGGGGTTCGCTGCCCCGATCCCCTCCACCACGGCCGCGGTCGAGTCGGTGCTGCCGTCGTCCACCACCACCACCTCGTACTCGACGCCCTCGCGCTCCAGCACCCGCACGACGCCCTCGACCGTCCTGCCGACCGACCCCTCCTCGTTCTGGGCCGGGATGACGACCGAGAGCTTCACGCCGCGGTCGCCGTCCAGCGCTCGACGTTCTGCTCGTACATCTCGCGCAGGATCGCCTCGACGTCGTAGCGCAGGCTCCACTCCGGGTAGTCGGCTTCGAACGGGGCCAGGTCGGAGATCCACCAGCGGTGGTCGCCGATCCGCGGCTCCTCGCCCATCTCCCACTGGAGCTCGCGCCCGGCGATCCGCTCGCAGACCTCGATCGCCTCCAGCATCGAGCAGTTGGAGAAGCGGCCGCCACCGATGTTGTAGACCGCCGCGGGCCGCGGCGCACGGTGGAAGGCCTCGAAGGCGGCGATCAGGTCGGCGCTGTGGATGTTGTCGCGGACCTGCTTGCCCTCGTAGCCGAACACGGTGTAGGGGGTGCCCGTCGCCACGCACTTCATCAGGTAGGCGAGGAAGCCGTGCAGCTTCGCCCCGGCGTGCTGCGGCCCGGTCAGGCAGCCGCCGCGGAAGCACACGGTCGGCATCTCGAAGTAGCGCCCGTACTCCTGCACGAGCAGGTCCGCCGCCGCCTTGGAGACGCCGAACAGCGAGTGGGTCGAGGCGTCGATCGACATCGATGCGTCGATCCCCTTGAAGTAAGGGTGGGACTCGGGCAGCTCCAGCCGCTTCTCGAGGCTCTCCAGCGGCAGCCGGTTCGGCGTGTCGCCATAGACCTTGTTGGTCGAGCAGAAGACGAAGGTCGCCTCGGGGCAGTGGGCGCGCGCCGCCTCGAGCAGGTTGAGCGTCCCGTTCGCGTTCACCCCGAAGTCGGTCTGCGGGTCGCTCGCCGCCCAGTCGTGGGAGGGCTGCGCGGCGGTGTGGACGACCAGCTCTATCGCCCCCGCGTGCTGGCGGAAGATCCGCTCGACCGCGTCGCGGTCGCGGATGTCGACCTCCTCGCTGCGGAAGGAGTCGTGGGTGGTGGCGAGCCGCTCGGTGACGTGCGCGGTCGAGGCCTCGGCGCCGAAGAAGCGGGCGCGCATGTCGTTCTCGAGCCCGACCACGTCGAAGCCGGCGCCGACGAAATGGCCGACGGCCTCCGAGCCGATCAGCCCTCCCGAGCCCGTGACGATCGCAACCGGCATTCGCGTCTACTCCCTCTCCCCCGCGGGGGCGTCGATGTCGAGCGCCGCGGCGATCCGCTCCTCGTCGCCGGCGATCCACGCGTGGATGTCGGCGAGCACCTGCTCGGGGCCGCGCCGCGGGCGCCACTCGTCCAGGCCGAACAGTCTTGCGCAGTCGGAGACGTAGACGGGGACGTCGCCCTGGCGCGTCTCGGCGACCGGCTCGATCGGCACCTCGTTGCCGGTCAGCTCGCGGCAGATCGCGGTCGTCTCGCGCAGCGAGAGGCTGCACTCGCGGCCGCCGCCGACGTTGACGACGCGGCCGTCCCATTCCTCGGGCGCCAGCAGCTGCCGCTCGACCAGGTCGACCAGGTCCTCGACGTGGAGCAGGTCGCGCACCTGCTTGCCCTGCCCGCCGAAGCCGATGTAGGAGAGCGGCCGCTTGAAGTGGTGGGCGAGGGTCCAGTGGGTGAAGACGCCCTGGTCGACCTTGCCCATCTGCCAGGGGCCGGCGATCACGCCGCAGCGGTCGACGACCGCGCGCACGCCGAAGGCAGCCCGGTACTCCTCGATCAGCAGCTCGGCCGCCAGCTTCGTCGTCCCGTAGAGGGTGCGGGCACCGCCGAGCGGGAAGTCCTCGGAGATGCCGGCGGCCGAGGCCCCCGGCAGCGGCTGCTCGGCGGCCAGCTCGAAGCGGGTCTCGGTCTCCTCCAGCGCCAGCTCCAGCTGCGGCGCCACCGGGTAGACGCGGCTGGTCGAGAGGAAGAGGAAGAAGGCGCCGGCCCGCCGCGCCGCCTCGAGGCAGTTGTAGGCGCCGGTCAGGTTGGTGTGCACCAGGTAGGAGGTGTCGCCGTCCACACCTGACATCACCGAGGGCTCGGCCGAGCACTCGATCAGGGCGCCGAGCGCGCCGAAGCGCTCCAGGTCGGCCGGGTCGCGCACGTCGCCCTTGGCGAACTCGACCCCGGCCGCCTCCAGCCGCGGCAGGTTCAGCTCCGAGCCGCGCCGGTAGAGGTTGTCGAGCGCGACGACCTCCCACTCGGGGTGGCGACCGGCCAGCGATACCGCGAGGTTGGAGCCGACGAAGCCGGCCCCGCCGGTGACGAGGACCCGGGTCAAGGGCCGCCGCGGATCGGGAGCATGAACTCGAACACGTCGCCGACCGTCTCGACCGTGCGGAACTCGCCGTTGACGTAGTTGACGAGCGGCCGGTCGGGGGGCGGCTGCCCGCCCAGCCACGCAGCCGCCTGGCCTTCGTTGCGGATCGCGCAGGGGCGCGGCGAGCGGCGCAGCTGTCGCACGACGCGCGCCTGGCGCTCGCTGTCGAGCGCCTCGATCCAGGCGCCGGGCGCGGCCGGCGCCGGCGGCTCGATGCCCGACCAGAGGTAGAGGCTGTTGATGTTCGGATAGCCGATGAAGTCCGTGCAGCGGTGCTCGTCCAGCAGCTCGACCAGCCGCGTGTAGTTTTCGGCGTCGGCCTGCGAGAGGCGCAGCTGGCTGGCGCCCGCGAACGGCAGCTCGAAGTTGTCGCGGTAGATCGTCGCGTTGTTGGCGATCGAGCGGAGCACCGCGTTGACGGCGAAGATCGTCGCCAGCGCTACCAGCGCCGCCGTTGCCGCCGCGCCGAAGCGCTCCAGCCCGGGCCCGCCGCGCGCCTCGCTCCAGCGCCGCAGCGAGGTGAGCGCGTCGCCGAGGCAGAGCGCCCCGACCGGGACGAAGGTGAGCGCCGCGATCCCGACCTGGCTCCCCGGCACCGGATAGACCTGGAGCAGCTCGGCGACGCCGAGCGCCGGCAGCAGCACCCGCAGGAAGCGCTTGAAGGGGGCCTCGACCGCGCCGGCGGGCGGGATCGCGGCGACCCAGCAGAGGACGGCGGCGAGCGAGTCCTGGTTGCCGGCCGAGGGGCCGAGCGAGAGCGGCGAGATCCGCGTGACCGAGAAGAGGATCGCGAGGCCGGCGACTGCCCGCAGGACGCCCGGCCACGGCGACGGCGCCGCCTCCTCGCCGCGGCGCAGCATCACGGTCAGGGCCGCGGCGGCCACCGCGACCACCGCCCAGTCGACCACGGCCGGCGCCATCGGGAACTGGCCCGGGTTGACTTCGCGCACCCGCATCGCCTCGGTGACCATCCCGTCGTAGACGTCCGAGGGCGAGGAGCCGGTGGCCACGATCGCGACCAGGATCGCGACGACCGCGAGGCCGAATCCGGCGGCGGCGCCGAGCAGCCAGCTCGGCAGCGAGCGGTCCCGCTCGCGGAGGTCCCAGCCGAGCGGCCAGGCGGCGATGACGACGGCCGCGAGCGCGAGGGTCTGCGCCGCGACCAGTTCGCGGTTGGCGGCGACGTCGAGGTCGCGCGCGACGACGACGAGCGGCATCACCAGAACCAGGCCGACCAGCGGCCAGCTCAGCCAGCGCCGCCGCCGCAGCGGCTCCAGCGTCAGCGCGGCCGCCAGCACCATCGCGGCGCCCGCGTAGACGCCGAGGTTGACCTTGGTCATCAGCAGCGCCCCGACCAGGGCGCCGGCCGCCGCGCCCATCCAGAGCGGCCGCCGGCCCGGCCCGAAGGCGGCCAGCGCGACGAAGGCGCCCAGCAGCAGCACGCAGAGCACCTGCGGGTGCATCGGCTCGTTGGCGAGGACGTAGAGCGTCGCGAAGGCCGCGATCATCGCCGTCAGGCCGAGCGTCAGCCGGCCGGTGAGCCGCTGCGCCGCCAGTCCGAAAAGGAAGCTGGTCGCGACCCACAGCACCATCACGATCGTGCGGCTGGCGTCGTTGGTGACGTCGATGCCGGTCAGCGCGAAGAAGCCGCCGAAGACCTCGTGGTAGAAGGGCCCGTAGGGCGAGTAGACGTCGCGATAGAGGGTGTCGCCGTTGACGAAGGCCTGCAGGGTGACGAGCAGCGTCCCCTCGTCGTCGTAGCCGGCCCAGACGGTGAAGACCGTGAAGTAGGCGGCAAGCAGCATCGCCATCGCCGCGGCCGTGTAGACGAGGATCGCCGCCACGGCCGGATCGGCGAGGAGCGAGCGCCAGGCCGGCCGGCGCGCCGCCGGGGACGGGCTTGAGGTGGCTCCGTTCAAGGCCGGGGCACGATATCTGGCCGTCTCGTCGGCGTGACGGGGGAGCGGTTTGTCACTATCCCGGTACTTGCGGGAGCGCGCTTATCGCGAGCTATACGAGGTCGAGGACCGGCACTGGTGGTTCCGCGGGCGCCGGCGCGTGGTCGAGGCGCTTCTGGCGCGCACCGAGCTGCCGGCGCGGCCGCGCATCCTCGACGCCGGTTGCGGCACCGGCGGCAACCTCGGCCGCTACGCGCGGCTCGGTGAGGCGGTCGGCGTCGACCCCTCCCCCGACGCCGTTCGCTTCTGCCGCGAGCGCGGCCTGGCCTCGGTGCACGAGGCCGGCGTCGAGGAGCTGCCCTTCGAGGACGGCAGCTTCGACCTGATCGCCTCCACCGACGTCCTCGAGCACGTCCCCGACGAGGGAGGGGCGCTGCGCGAGCTGCGCCGCGTCGCCGCCCCCGGCGGAGTCCTGCTGCTCACCGTCCCCGCCTACATGTGGATGTGGAGCCGCGAGGACGACGACCTCCACCACCAGCGGCGCTACACCAGGGCGCGGCTGCGGGCCGCGGTCGAGGGTGCCGGCTGGAGCACCGAGGTCGCCACCTACTTCAACTCGACCCTGCTGGCGCCGATGACCGCTGTCCGCCTGCTCGGCAAGTGGCTGGGCAAGGAGCGCTCCGACCTGGAGCTGACGCCCGCCTGGCTCGACGGCCCGCTGTCGAGGCCGATGCGGCTCGAGGCGCGCCTGGTCGAAGCGGGCCTCTCGTTGCCCGCGGGCGGCTCAGTCGGCCTCGTCTGCCGAAACCTCGGCTAGCGGCCGAGGCGGCGCCGCGCGGCCGGCACGGCGCCGCACGCGCAGGCGGTAGGCGAGCCCCGCGACGTCCCTGAGCATCTCCATGCTGGCGGAGGCGACGCGGACGCTGGAGCGCACGTCGTGCATGTAGAGGATCGGCACCTCGGCGATCCGCAGGCCGTCCTGGTCCGCTCGCATCAGCATCTCGACGTCGAAGGCGAAGCCGGGGCAGTCCTGCTCGGCGACGAGCCGCTTCGCGGCCTCGGTCGGGAAGAGCTTGAAGCCGTTCTGGGTGTCGCGCAGCCGCAGCCCGGTGAGCAGCCGCACGGCGCCGTTGAAGGCGCTGCCGAGGACCTTGCGGTGGACGGGACCCCTCTCGACGACCGCCCCCGGCACGGCCCGCGAGCCGATCGCGATGTCGGCGCCGCGCCCGATCGCGGCGGTCAGCTTCGGCAGCTCGCTCAACGGCGTCGAGAGGTCGACGTCGGCGAGGAGGAGGTAGTCCCCTCCCGCTCGCTTGACGCCGGAGGCGAAGGCGGCGCCCTTGCCGCGGTTTCGCTCGTAGTCCAGCACCGGCTTCAGCAGGGCGTCCTGGACGGCCGCCGTCCTCAGCATCTCGCGCGAGCGGTCGGTGCTGCCGTCGTCGACGACCAGCACCTCGAGCAGCTCCATCCCGGCCTCTTCGACGGCGGCCGGAGCGCTGCTTCGCAGCGTCTCGAGCAGGGCCGGGAGCCGCGCCTCCTCGTTGAAGGCGGGGATCACGAGCGAGAGCGTGGGGGGGCTGCCGGCCCCTGAGGGTTCGTCTCCCACGGCGCGAAAGATAGAGGGACGGCCCCGCGTCGCGGATGGGCCGGCTCTAGGCGACCGGACGGGCCGGGACGCCGAGCACGGTGGCGCCCGCCTCGACGTCCCTGGTCACGACGGCGCCCGAGCCGACCACGGCGTCGCGCCCGACCGTGACGCCGGGCAGCAGCGAGGCGCCGGCGCCCACCATCGCGCCGTCCTCGATCGTCGGCCCGCGCAGCTCCGCGCTGCGGCCGTTGCGCCCGGCGAAGGAGCTGTCGTTGGCGGTCACAACCATCGCCGCGACGAAGACCTCGTCCCCGACCCTGACGCCGCTGACCAGGTGCGCCTTGTCCATGATCCTGGTGCGGCTGCCGACGACGACGTCGCGGTCGAGGGTCGCGCCGCGGCCGATCACGTTGCCGTCGCCGAGCCGGCACAGCTCGCGGATCGAGGCGCCGTCGGCGATCAGGTTCTCGGCGCCGACCTCGACGTCGCAGTAGACGACCGCGTTGACGCCGATCGCGCAGCCGGGGCCGATCGAGACCTCGCGGGCGAAGGTGGGCTCGCGGGCGACGGCGCCGACGGCGCGTGGCTCGCGGCCGATCACCGCGCCCGGCAGCACCTCGACCCCGTCGCCGAGCCGCACGCCGGCCCCGACCACGACATGGGGGTGGATGCGGACGCCCTCGCCGATCGAGTCGGTTTCGACGACGGCGCTGGGGTGGATAGAGGTCATCGCGGGCTGGCCGAGCGCCGTGATCGTAGCGGGCTGCCGGAGGCCCGCTGTAGGGTCTGCCGGCCGTGAGCGTCGACGACTGCCGGCTCCTCGAGCTGCCCGTGGTGCGCAACCCGCAGGGCAACCTCACCTTCATCGAGGGCGGCACGCACGTGCCCTTCGAGATCCGCCGCGTCTACTACCTCTACGACGTTCCCGGCGGCGCCACCCGCGGCGGCCACGCCCACCGGGAGCTCCAGCAGCTCCTGGTCGCGACCTCGGGCAGCTTCGAGGTCGTCCTCGACGACGGCGCGAAGCGCAGGACGGTGCGCCTCAACCGCTCCCACGTCGGCCTCTACATGCCGACGATGATCTGGCGCGAGCTGGCCGACTTCTCCTCCGGCTCGGTCTGCATGGTGCTCGCCTCCGCCCCCTACGAGGAGGACGACTACATCCGCGACTACGACGAGTTCCGGGCCTCGGTGGCCGAGTAGGTCGCCCTCTCCCGCAGTTGGGCGTCGATTTATAGGCGTTTAGCTCTCGATCTAAATTTAGGACCGAAGCTAAATTTAGAAGGCCGTCTCAACCGGTCTTAAATCAGTCGGCAGCCCGCCCAAGCGCCGCCGCGACCGCCTCGCACTGGGCCGGGTCCAGCTGCGGGTACATCGGCAGGCTGAGCGTCGTCGCCGCGAGGCGCTCGGCGACCGGGAAGCTGCCCTCCGCCCAGCCGTCCGCCGCGTAGGCGGGCGAGAGGTGCGGCGGCACGGAGTAGTGGATGCCGGTCTGGATGCCGGCCGCCGCGAGCGCCTCGGCGCGGGCGTCGCGATCGGCGACGTTGACGACGAAGAGGTGCCAGACCGGCTCGGCCCAGTCCTGGACGAGCGGCGTGGTCACCCCGGCGACGCCCTCGAGCGCCGCCAGGTAGCGGCCGGCGAGCCCGGCGCGGGCCTCGTTCCAGCGGTCGAGGTGCGGCAGCTTCGCCGCCAGCGCCGCGGCCTGGATCTCGGCAAGTCGCGAGTTCACCCCGAACGCCTCCGACTCGCGGCGCGTGCGCATGCCGTAGTTGCGCAGCAGCCGCAGCCGGTCGGCCAGCTCGGCGTCGCCGGTGACGACCGCGCCGCCGTCGCCGAGGGCGCCGAGGTTCTTGGACGGGTAGAAGGAGAAGGCGGCCGCGTCGCCGAGCCCGCCGACCCGCCGTCCCCGGTGCCTGGCGCCGTGCGCCTGGGCGGCGTCCTCGACGACGGCGAGCCCGTGGCGGCGGGCGATCGCCTCGATCGGGTCCATGTCGGCCGGTTCGCCGCGCAGGTGGACGGGCACGACCGCCGCCGTGCGCGGCCCGATCGCCGCCTCGAGCAGGTCGGGGTCGAGGTTGTAGGTCTGCTCGCGGACGTCGACCGGCACGGGACGGGCGCCGGCGCGCGAGACGGCCAGCCAGGTGGCGACGAAGGTGTAGGCGGGCACTACCACCTCGTCCCCCGGCCCCACCCCGGCGGCGCGCAGCGCCAGCTCGATCGCGCTGAGGCCGCTGCCGACGCCCACGCAGTGCTCGACGCCGCAGTAGGCGGCGAAGTCCCGCTCGAAGCGCTCCAGCTCCGGTCCGAGCAGGTAGCGGCCCGAGGCGACGACGCGGCCGACCGCCTCGTCCAGCTCTGCGGCGATCTCGGCGTGCGCCGCGCCGAGGTCGACGAAGGGGACGTCCGGGGTCATCGGCGGCTAGGTGCCGTCAGTCCACGCTCGGCACGCCGTGGACCGCCCAGTCGGAGTGCCTCTCGTAGCGGCTCTCGTACTTGTCGGCGAGGATCGCGTCGACCATCCCGAAGCGGACGCCCGCCTGCAGCATGCGGCGGCAGAGCGACCAGTCGTTCGGTTCCTCGAAGAGGTGGTCGGCCGGCTCCATCTGGAAGAAGGAGAGGCCGGCGTGGTAGAGCGCCGCCTGCAGGACGTACTGGCCCCGTTCGGGAGGGAAGCGGCCGACCTCCAGCTTCTCGCCGCCCCGGTAGTGGACGAGGTGGCGCCCGTAGCAATGCTCCCAGCGGTTCTCCCGCGCGGCGGCGAGCAGCGTCTCGACGTGGTCGGGGCGCACCGCGTCGTCGTCGCCGAGCACGGCGATCCAGCGGCCGCGGGCCTGGGCGAGGCCGTCGTTGAAGGGCGGCGTCCCGATCATGTACCAGCGCACGCTCCTGTCCTCGGGGTAGGGGCCGCGCGCGGTGCGGTTGACGAAGCGCACGCGCGGGTCGCCGAGCTCCGCCACCACCCGCTCGGTCTGCGGCGGCGAGCAGTCCCCGGAGACGATCACCTCGAGGTTGGAGTGGCCCTGGGCGAGGATCGAGGGGAGCGAGACGTCGCGCAGGCTCTCGTAGCGGTCGTAGGTGGGGACGACGAACGAGACCAGCGGCTCGTCCTCGCCGAAGGCGAGCTCGTACTCGTCGCTTTCGCGCAACGCGTAGAGGCGCCGACGCTGGGCGCTGTCTTCCTCGTGGATGTGGCGGAGGATCGCGCTCGTGCGGTCCAGCCGGGCGGCGAGCTCGCGCAGGCCCTCCTCGTTTCGCCTCACCTCGCCGCGCAGCTCCTCCACGGACTCGGCCAGCGCCATCAGGCGCCTGTCCTGGCCGTCGAGGTGCGAGGAGACGCCCGAGACGTAGGGACCGGCGAGCCGATCGACCCCGCGCCGCCAAAGCCTCCGCATCGGTCCCGCCATCGAGGCCCCGATGTTATGCGGTGAGGGGGCGCTGCCCAGAGCCTGGGCCTGAAATCCCGCTCGGGGTGATCGATATGCTCCGCCGGTGCCATACGCGCCCTCCTCGAAAGGCGGCGTGGCCGGGGATGCGCAAGGCGCTCGAGTTCTCGTCATCGGTTGCGGCTTCATCGGATCGCACGTCGTCGCCGAGCTCGCCCAGCGTGGCCGGCCGCCCATAGTCCTGACCCGCTCGCGGCCCGCGGACGAGGTCGCCGCCAACATCGCTCCCGAGGACCTCCACCTCGGCGACGCGTCCAGCGCCGTGGACCTGGAGCGCGCCCTGGCCGGAGCCGGCCACGTCGTCTACACCGCGGGAGGGCTGTTCCCCGCCCAGTCCCAGGAGGACCCGGAGCTGGATGCGCAGCTGACCCTGCGCCCGCTGCGCACCGTGCTGGCGGCCCTGCGCGAGCGACCCGGGGTGAAGCTGACCTACGTCTCCTCGGGCGGCACCGTCTACGGCGACCCCGAGCGGCTGCCGGTCGGCGAGTCGGCGCCGACCCGCCCCCACGGCTCCTACGGCGAGCTTCACCTCCAGTGCGAGCGGGAGATCGAACGCGACCGCGCCGAGGGGGGGCTGCGGGCGCGAATCCTGCGCTGCTCGACCGTCTACGGCGAGCGCCAGGCGCCGGACCGGGGCCAGGGCGCGATCCCGACCTTCCTGCACCGCATCGAGCACGGCAAGGAGATCGAGCTCTACGGAGGCGAGAGGACGGTCCGCGACTACGTCTACGCGGGCGACGTCGCGCGGGCGGTGGCCGAGCTGCTCGAATGTGACGACGGCGAGCCGGTGCTCAACCTCGGCTCGGGCGAGGGCACCTCGCTCACCGACCTCCTCGCCCTGATCGAGAAGCGGGTCGGCAGGGCCGCCGTCCTCAAGCGCCACCCCGAGCGACCCTTCGACGTCCACGGCATCGTCCTCGACACGACCCGGCTGCGGGAGCTGATCGAGTTCGAGCCGACGCCGCTGGAGGTCGGCATCGAGCGCACCCACAACTGGCTGCTCGCCCAGGAGCGGGAGCGGGTTTGAAGACGCTCGGCGAACGGCTCAACGGCCTGCGCTGGCGGCTGCGGGCGACGCGGCGCCTGTGGAGCCCCGGCGTGGCCCCGGAGATGCCCTTCCTGGAGCCGCCGCCGATCGACCGCGAGGCCGGTGGCGAGATCGACCATCCGCGGCCCGGAGGGTGGATCGACGAGGAGCTGCTCGAAGTCCGCGGCTGGGCTCTCTTCCCCGGCGCGACGACCTCGCGGGTCGAGGCCTGGCTCGGCGGGACGTCGATCGGGCGGGCACGGCTGGGCATGGAAAGGCCCGACCTGGAGGAGCGCTCGGGCAGCGCCGCCACGCGGCTCGGCGGCTTCGAGCTGGTCGTCGACCGTGCCGACCTGCCGCGGAGCGAGGGCGAGACGACCCTGCGCGTCGCCGCCACCAGCACCGCCGGCGAGACGATCGAGCTCGGCACGGTCCCGATCGGCCTGGCGAAGGTCGCCAGCGAGGACGCGGCCGCGAAACGGCTGCCGCCTCCCCCCGAGCGCACGCCCCGCGCCGAAGGCGGCTCTGGGCGCAACCTGCTCTTCTACACCCACCAGCTCAACCTCGGCGGCGCCCAGCTCTACCTGATCGACCTGCTGCGGGGACTGACGGAGCACGGCGCGGCCCGTCCAACCGTGGTCAGCGCGCTCGATGGCCAGCTCCGCCCCGAGCTGGAAGAGATGGGCGTCCCGGTCCACATCTCCGGCCCCCCCCACCTGGACGACCTCAGCTCCTACCTGGGCGGCGTCGAGGAGCTGACGAGCTGGGCCGCGGGCCGCGGCTTCGAGGCGGTCCTCGTCAACACCGCGACCGGCCTGGTCCTCCCCGGCGCCGAAGCGGCCAGGCAGCTCGGGATCCCGGCGGTCTGGGCGATCCACGAGAGCTTCCCGCTGGCGACCCTCTGGCCCGGCGTCGATCCCGCGGTGCGGCGGCGGGGCGAGGCGGCGCTGCGCCGGGCGGCGCTCGTCCTCTTCGAGGCCGACGCGACCCGCCGCATGTTCGAGGACAAGCTCGGCGAGGGGCGCGGCCTCGTCGTTCCCTACGGGCTGGAGCTCGGGCCGATCGACGCCCGCCGGGCGGAGCTGGACCGGCTCGCGACGCGGCGCGAGGCCGGCATCGGCGCCGGCGAGGACGTCGTCCTCTGCGTCGGCACGGTCGAGCCCCGCAAGGCCCAGGCGCAGCTGGCGCAGGCCTTCGGCCTGGTCGCCGACCGCCACCCGCGCGCCCGCCTCGTCTTCGTTGGCGTCGCCGATACGCCGGCGTCGGAACTGCTCGCCGGAGTCGCCGAGCGCTCGCGCTGTGCCGAGCGGATCGAGCTGGTCCCGATCACCCCCGACGTCGAGCGCTGGTACGCGATCGCCGACCTGCTCGTCAGCGCCGCCGACGTCGAGTCGCTGCCGCGCACCGTGCTCGAGGCGATGGCATGGGAGACGCCGGTCCTCGCGACCGGCGTCTTCGGGCTGCCGGAGCTGATCGACGACGGCGAGACCGGCTGGCTCTGCGAGCCGCGCGACACCCTCGCCCTGGCGAACGGGCTCGACCGCGCCCTCTCCACCGGCCCCGAGGAGCGGCGACGCGTCGCCCAGGCGGCCCGCGAGCTGGTCGTCGGCCGCCACTCGCTGGCAAGCTATGCCCGACAAGTGTCGAAGCTGCTCGACGAGGCGATCGAGAACGCCCCCGGCGAGTCGCAAAGGAGAGTCATCAGCTGATGAGCACCGGTGCCCAGGTAGACGAGTCGACGCGGCGCAACGCCTCGATCGTCGTCGTCATGCCCGCCTACAACGCCGCCCAGACCGTCGCCGAGACCAAGGCCTCGATCCCGAGCGGGTTCGTCTCGAAGATCGTCCTCGTCGACGACAACTCCAAGGACGAGACGGTCAGGGTCGCCGAAGAGCTCGGCGTCGACGTCATCCCCCACCCGCACAACGTCGGCTACGGCGGCAACCAGAAGACCTGTTACATGGAGGCGCTGCGCCAGGGAGCCGACGTCGTCGTGATGCTCCACCCCGACGGGCAGTACGACCCCCAGATCCTCCCCGACATGGTCGAGCCGATCCTCGAGGGGGAAGCGGACATGACGCTTGGCTCGCGCTTCCTGCGGCCGGGCGGCCCGGCCGCCGGCGGCATGCCGAGGTACAAGATCGTCGCCAACCGCTTCCTGACCACCGTCGAGAACTACATCCTCGGCACCCACTTCTCCGAGCTGCACACCGGCTACCGCGCCTACAGCCGCCAGTTCCTCGAAACGGTGCCGTTCCTGCGCAACTCGAACGACTTCGTCTTCGACACCCAGATCATCGCCCAGGCGGTCAACTTCGAGCAGCGCGTCAAGGAGGTGCCGGTGCAGACCAAGTACTTCCCGGAGGCGTCCTCGACGACCCTGCGCCAGAGCGTCGTCTACGGCCTCAAGACGCTCGCCGTGATGGTCCGTTACCGCCTCCACGCCTCGGCGCGCCTCAAAGCAGCGGTCTTCCTTCCGTGACCGCGTCGCGGCCGTGGCTCGACCCGAGGGGACTCGGGTTCGCCGTCGCGCTCGCGATCGTCGCCGCCTGCGCCAACGGCGCCTGGATCCTGCTCGACAGCGCCACGCCCTCCTGGGACCAGTCCTACTACCTCTCGACCGCCCTCGCCTACGGCGACGCCTTCGATGCGGGCGGCATCCCGGACCTGCTGCACGCGATCCGCACCACCGACGCCTCGCACGGGCCGCTCTTCACGGTCCTGCTCTGGCCGCTGCTCTCGATATTCGGGCCAGGGCCGCGCAGCGCCCTGCTCCTCAACTTCCTCGTCTCTCCCTTCCTCTACATCGCCGCCGGCCAGATCGCCTGGCTCCTCTTCCGCAACTGGGTCGCCCGCCTGCTGGCGATCGGCCTGGTGGCGACGATGCCGCTGATGGTCGGGCTCGGCCACGAGGTCCTCCAGGACTTCCTGCTGGTCACGCTCACCGCCGTCGCCCTCTGGCTGCTGCTCCTGACCGACGGCTTCCGCCGCTGGGAGATGGCGGTCGCGACCGGCGTCGCGATGGGCCTCGGCACGCTGACCAAGGTCACCTTCCCGCTCTTCGTCGCCGGCCCCCTGCTGGTCGTGCTGGCGGGGATGGCGATCGCGCGGCGCCGGGCGGACGGGAGGGAGCCGCCGTCGCTTGGCCTGATCGCCCGCAACGCCGGCCTCGCCCTGCTCGCCTACGTCGTCGTGATCTCACCCTGGTACGTGCCCAACTTCGACGCGACGGTCGACTACGTGCGCTCGACCACCGGCGGGCCGCTCTCCGAAGGCGCCGGCCCCGAGCACCCGCTCACCTTCGACGCGATCACCAGCTTCACGCTCGGCGTCGCCAACCAGCACGTCTCCTGGATCCTCCTGCTCGCCGGGCTGCTTGCCGCCACTCTCTGCGTGGGGCGGATCAGGACCCTGCTCGCGCGTCCGCTCGACCCCGCGCCGCTGCTCTCGGTCGCCTTCCTGCTCGCCTGGTTCCTCGTCCCCTACCTGTCCGTGGCGACCGCCCACAACCAGGACGTGCGCCTGATGGCGCCGGCGCTGCCGGGGCTCGCCGTGCTCGTCGCCGGGACGATCGCCGCGGTCGAGCGGCGCCGCGCCCGGCTCGCCCTGATCGCCGTCGCCGGCGCGCTGCTCGCCTACCAGACGCTCGCCCACACGACCGAGATCGACCCGCCCACCTCCGGCCGCATCGCGGTGGGGATCGACTCCTACGAGGCGGTGGTGACGCTGAACAGCGACCCGCTCGGCTACGAGCGCCTGCCGGCACCCGACTACGGGACCCCGGCGATCGAATACATGGCGAGCGCGGCCGAGGCGCTCGGCGAGCCGGGCGCCCCCCCCACCGCCTGCCTGCTCGAGTCCGAACCGATCGTCAACGGCAACACCTTCCGCTACCTGGCCGCCGCCGAGGAGGTGGAATTCGCCTTCGTCGAGCTCCTGGTGGGGCCAGGGGAAGGCGGCGTCCTCGGCGAGCGGCTGCGCGAATGCGACCTGGCGCTCTACGTCAGGAAACCCGTGGACGACCCGGCGATCGCCGGCTCGCGCCTGCAGATCGTCAACGAGGAATACGCCGCCCGCTACATGACGCCGCGCCTGCTCGCGATCTTCGACGGCCCGAGCCGCACCTTCCCGGTCGGGGAGGCGGTCGCGAGCAGCGGCGAGAACGCCTACCTGACCACCTCGGGCAGCGGCGCGCGGCTGCGAGTGCTCACCCAGCGCCCCGGGCCCTGAGACGATTGGCGCCGATGGCGCCAATCGCCGACCGCGACGCGAATCGCTCGCCCACGGGGGTCGGCGAGCGCCCGCGCGCGAACGAGGTTGACCTCTGGCGCGTCGACCTCGATGCCCCTGACGTCGACCTCTCTCCGCTCTCGGCCGACGAGCGCGCCCGCGCCGCCCGCTTCCTGCGCGACGACCCGCGCCGGCGCTGGCAGGCGGGGCGCGCCGCCCTCCGCACGGTGCTCGGCGGCTACCTGGGGATCGCGCCGGCCGCGGTCGAGCTCGAGCTCGGCCACCGCGGCAAGCCGGCGCTCGCCGACCCGGAGGCGAGCCTGCGCTTCAACCTCAGCCACTCCGGCGAGCTGGCGCTGATCGCCCTGGCGCGCGGTCGCGAGGTGGGGGTCGATGTCGAGCGGATCGGCGAGCGGCCGCCCGCCTTCTATGAGGAGTGGACCCGCCGCGAGGCGCTCGGCAAGTGCTTCGGCGGCGGGCTCGCCGAGCCGCCGCCGCGGCGCCCCGTGCGGATGGTCCCCCTCGACCTCGGCGCGGACTGGGCAGGCGCGCTGGCGGTGGCCGGCACCGCCGAGCCGCGCCTGCGCCGCCTCGAGCTGGCCGGCGCTCGCCTGCCGCACCCGGATGTCCTCGCTGAGCCCTCTTAGGGCCGCGCCCGGCCGCCGGTGATGCCGACGAAAGCGGGCCAGGCCGCCTTCGGCCGCAGCCGCGGCCCGTCGCCGCGCCGGAAGAACCCGGTCGAGTTGCAGAAGTTGCAGCCTCCGGTGACGTCCTTCCAGGTGAACCAGTAGGTGCCCTGGAGGTTGAGCCGGCCGCGGTTGCCGATCAGGTAGCGGTAGGCGCGCCGCATCTCGCGGATCTGGAACCCGACCCCCTGCTCGAAGCTGACCACGTTCGGGCTGAACTGGGAGCCCCACCCCATCTCGGTCATGTAGAGGCGGGCGCCGGCGTCGCCGTGATCGACCATCACGTCGCGCAGTTCCTCGGTCATGCGGCGCAGGTCGTCCGCGTCTTCCGCATACGGATGGAGCGCCACCCCCTCGAAGGCCTGCTTGATCCCGGGCACCTCGTAGAGCCGGTCGAGGAAGTCGACGGCGAGCATCGCGTTGGGCGGCTTCGCGCTCGGCTCGGCGAAGAGGCCCGAGAGCATCAGCTTGGCGCTCGGGTCGCCCCGCCGCAGCGCCCCGTCGGAGAGCCTGACCAGGCGCGCGTACTGCGTCGGCGAGGCCGGCGTCGCGAAGTAGAAGAAGTTGGCCTCGTTCCAGATCTGCCAGTCGACGATCGGCATCCACGGCAGCGGGTCGGGGGTGCCGGGGCCGTGCTCGATCCAGAAGTCGCCGCGGGGGCCGTAGCGTTCGACCGCCGCCTGCAGGAATTCGGACCAGGCGCGCCGCTGACGGCCGCTGTGGACCGGCAGCACCGTGAACTTAGACGCGATCCAGTCGGGGCTGGAGTAGACGAAGGGCAGGATCGTGATGCGCTGGCGGGCGGCGATCGTGACGATTTCGTCGAACGGCCCCCACTCGTAGCCGCGCGGGTCGGGCTGCGCGCCCGACCACGCCAGCGGCCAGCGCACCGAGCCGATCCGTGCCGCCCGCATGTATTCGGCGTCCTGTTCGGTGAGGCCGGTCTGGGGGACGACCCCGAAGAAGGAGCGGGAGACCGCCTTGGCGGGGGTGGTCCCGAGCGAGCAGGCGAAGCCGGTGACCGCCAGCAGGACGGCCGCGACGGCGGCGAGGAAGGCTGTCTTCGTCGATTTCATCTTTTCCGCGGTCCTCCGGGGTCTCAGTAGCGGCCGCCCAGCTTACGGTGGTCCCAGGTCGCCACCCGGGCGGGGACGAACTGGATCGCGACCCGCTTCGGCGCCTGCGCTTCGAGCGCCGCCCTGGCGTCGCCCTCGACCGAGGAGATGCCCTCGGCGTAGCGCACGGTCAGCTCCTCCGCGAACCCGATCACGGTCTCGAAGTCGCGGTGGAGCCGCGCCTCGGCCTCGATCGCGGCGCCGCGCAGCTCGCCGTACTCGCGGCCGGTCTCGACCAGGACCGTGGCGCGCGGGTCGCGCTCCAGGTTGCGCACCTTCTGCGACTTCGCGTAGGTCCAGATCCAGACCTCGCCCTCGCGGGGCACGAACCAGAGCGGCATCGAGTGCGGCCAGCCGCGCGGCCCGTTGGTCGAGACGACCGCGATCCGCTCCGTCTCGAGCAGCTCACGCAGCTCCTCGTCGGAGAGCTTGATCTGGTCGCGGCGGCTCACCGGTGGCGGACTCTAGACGGTCGCTTCGGCGGGCTAAGAGGGATTAGGGCAGCTCAACCGAGCGGACGATGCGCCCGTCGGGGACCGCGACGACGAGCTTTGCCCGCAGCTCGCCGCGTTCGCGCAGCAATTCGCGGCCGCGCCGGTTGAGTGGCACGCGGACGGAGGCGCCGGCGCCCCCGGCGAGCCGAATCGGGACGCGGGCGATCGGCACCTGGACGACCCGCGTCCGGCCGCGCCCGAGGCGGACTCGCTTGCGGGCCCGCAGGGCGATCTGGCCGGGGCACTGGACCTCGGCGGGCCACTCGCAGCGGATCCTGACGCGCACCGCGCGGGCGCCGCCCTCGGCGCCGAGCACGATCAGCGGGATGCGGACGCCGACCGTGCGGCAGCCGAGCCGCTTGTCGGCGCCGGGGCCGAGGTTGACGGCGTAGGCGCAGACCCGCTCGGAGCCGGTCCTGGTGGTCGGGAAGCTGACGTCGAAGCCGCCCAGCCCGCCCGAGGCGCGAAAGCGCGCCGCGATGTCGGCCCGGTGCTGGACCGCGACCGCTCCCAGCTCCTGGCGCACCGCCTCGCGGTTGCCGGCGTTGCCGCCGACGTAGACGCGGATCGCGACCGGGGTGCCGGGCGCGCTCGGGTCGAAGGCCCAGCCGCTGATGCGAAGCTGGCCGGGCAGCGGCGATTCGACCAGGTCCACCTTGCCTTTCGGGTCGTCGCTGGCCGACGGCGTCGCGCTGCCGGCGGTGCCGCCTTCGACGTAGTTGTTGTCGACGTTGATCGTCACCCCGCCCCAGCGCTCGTCGTGGCCGCCGCGGTACTGGCGGATGCGCTGGTGCTCGCTCCAGGCGTCGTCGGGCACGTAGGGGTCGTCCACGGTGCGCCGGCCGTCCCAGTTGGCGATCCAGACGTGGTCGGGCTCCGGGTAGCCGGTGCCGAGCCTGCCAACCAGGTCGGCGATCCCCGAGGCGGCGCTGCTGTAGACGCCCGACTCGTAGCCGAGCGCGTGGATGCGCTGCGTCCAGGCGCCGAGGAAGGTGAGCGTCGCGTTGGTGGCGCTGGCGGTGCGCGAGTAGCTCTCCATGTCGAAGTAGATCGGGCTGCCGGGGCCGATGCCGGCTTCGCGCGCCCGTTCGACCGCGTCGTCGGCGGCGGCGCTGCCCTGCAGGGTCGCCGAGCCGGCGCTCAGCGTCGCGCAGGAGGTGCAGCTGCTGGTCGGCGCCTGCAGGCCCACGTAGGTGGGGATCAGGTGCCAGCCGAGGGCGACCTGTTCGGCGACCCAGCCGGCGGTCAGGTTCGGCTGCGAGCAGCCCCGGTTGAGGCCGCCGATGTAGACGCCGATCGCCCGGTAGGGCGACTCGTCCCAGGCGCGCATCGCGCTCCGCGAGGGCGCCGCGCAGGCGTCGAAGCCGAGCCCGGTGTACTCGGCGACCGCCGAGATCGTGGCGGGCGGGGTGGCGCTGGCACTCGCCTCGGCGGCCGAGCGCGACCCGCCTGGGGCCGGGACCAGGATCGCCCGCCGCCGTCCCATCGCCTCGGCCGGGCAGCGCTGCTCGGCGCTCGGGTCGCCGAGGTAGACGGCCCCGCGGTCGAGCCGCACGCAGGCATGCGGCCGCTGGGCCAGCCGGATCACCGGCCAGCCGGCGGGGACGCGGACCTCCTTGCCCCCAAAGCGAACGATGCGCTCCCCTTCGCCAGCCGCCGCGGCCGTCCCGGCGCGCTCGGCAGCCGGCGCGCTCGCGCCGCGGAGGGCGACCAGCGCGACGAAGAAGAGCAGCGTGACTGTTACGACGCGCCGCATCTCTCCCCCAACCGTGCCACAGCCCCAACGTTGCGGCGCTGCGCCAGCCGCCCTGCAACGGACCCGCCGTACGTACGGTGCCCATATGGGCACCGTACGTACGGCGGGTCTCAGGACGGGCGCTCAGGCCGGGACGAGCCGCAGCTCGCGCCAGGGGCCCTCGCCGGCCATCGGCTGGGTGCGGCCCTCGAGCCAGTCGGCCTGGAGGTCGTCGTAGTGCGGGCTGGCCGGGTGGCCGGACTGGCCGGTGAACATCTGCCAGCGCGAGCGCGACGGGTCGGCCGGGTCGGCGACCATGCGCCAGCTCGGCGCCCAGACGGCGCGGTAGGGGTCGTTCGGGTCGTAGGCGATCTGGCTGACCGTCTCCTGCGCCCCGCCCGTCCGCAGGCGGCGGTTGAGCAGGCGGCGCAGCAGCGGGTTGGCCTCGCCGAGGGGGTGCGGGAACTCCATCTCGTGGACGCGTCCCCAGCGCCAGGCATCGGGGTCGGGACCGAAGCGGTCGCCGAGGTCGTCGAGGGCACCGGCCAGCGCCTCCAGCGCCAGCTCGTCCCAGGGCCGGCCGATCGGCTCCTCGTCGCCCTCCTCCCACAGTCTCATCAGGTGCGCGTGCCAGCGCCAGGGCGAGGTGACGTGGGTGGTGAAGCCGTTGTCGGCGCGGTCGAGCCAGCGCTCGGCGAGGTCGCGGTCGCCGATCGCCGCCCGCGCGAACTCGCGCCCCAGGCGCAGCAGGAAGGCCTGGTAGATCGTCCCGGCGACGGTGTTCGGGTCGAGCCGCCCGTCCCAGGCGCGCAGCCGCTCGATCGCGTCGCGCTCGCGCTCCCCGCGCGGGCGCAGGGCCGCCAGCCGCCGCGCCGCCTCGAGGCCCGGGATCGAGAGGTCGTCGGACTGCATCGCCTCGAAGTCGTCGAGGTCGTGGTCGTCGCGCGCCCGCAGCAGCTCCTCGATCCGCCGCGCCCGGAAGCCGTCGAGCCAGTCGCTCGTGATGTGGTGCGGGTACTCGTCGCCGACGATGCGGTTGTTGGCGGTGACCAGGAAGCCGCTCTCGGGGTCGACGACCTCCGGCAGCTCGTCGTAGGGGACCGTCCCCTCCCACTCGAACTCGCCGCTCCAGCCCGGCTTCGGCAGGTCGGGACAGCCGCCGCGCCGCAGCGGCAGCCGGCCGACCAGCTTGTAGCCGATCGAGCCGCCGCGGTCGGCCCAGACCATGTTCGAGGCCGGCGAGGTGTGGCCCTCGAGGCTGGCGACCAGCTCGCGGCCGGAGCGGATGCCGTGCAGGTCGAACATGCCGGCGAAGGCGGTCGGCGCGTCGAGCGCGATCCAGCGCAGGGCGAGCGGCTCGCCCTCGTCGGCGGCGAGCGCCTCGTTGACGATCGGGCCGTGGTGGGTGATCCGCACGTCGAGCACCTCGGGCGCGTCGCGTCCCTTGACCGCGATCTCCTCGCGGACGATCTCCAGCGGCCGCCACTCGTCCTCGAACAGGTAGCGGTCGCCCTCGACCCGCTCGACGAAGAGGTCCTGGACGTCGGCCATCACGTTGGTGAAGGTCCAGGCGACCTCGTTGTTCTGGCCCATGTAGACGCCGGGCATCCCCGGCAGCGAGGCGCCGCGGACGAAGCGGTCGCCCAGGCTGAGGCCGACCTGGTACCAGATGCCCGGCATGCTCGGCGGCAGGTGCGGGTCGCCGGCGACGAGCGGGCCGCCGGTGGCGCTCAGCGCCGCGCCCACGGCCCAGTTGTTGGAGCCGCTCGCCTCGCTGGCGAAGCCGATCGCGCCGCGCACCGCGTCGATCTGCTCGGCCAGCGCCAGGCCGTCGCCCGACCAGGCTTCCTGGGTGACGACCGGGTTGTCGACGGGGTAGGCGGGATCGAGCCTGGCGGCCAGCTCCGGCCCGAGCGCCCGCGCCATGTCGGAGCGCAGCAGCTCCTTCTCCCAGTTGGTCGAGAGGCCGAAGGCGAGCAGCTTGCCGAGCCCGAGGATGTCGACCGGCCGCCACGGCTCGAAGCGCAGTCCGAGCAGCCGCATCTCGAAGGGCGGCGCCTTGGCGACGGCGGCGGCCGCGTTGACCCCCTCGCAGAAGCGCTCGAGCAGGGACCGCAGCTGCGGGTCGAGCTCGGCGGCCTCGCGCTCGGCGACGCGACGGATGCCGAGCGTCCGCATCAGGCGGTCGATCGGCAAGCCCTCCTCGCCGGCCATCTCGGCGAGCCGGCCGGAGACGACGCGCCGGTAGAAGTCGAGCTGCCAGAGCCGGTCCTGGCCGTGGCAGAAGCCCTCGGCGAACCAGAGGTCGGCGGCGTGCTCGGCCTCGACGTGCGGGACCCCCCAGCGGTCGCGCCGCACGAGGATCGGGCCGTGCGGGCCGTCGAGCCGGATCTCGCCCCTCGTCTTCGGCAGCGGCCGTCGCGCCATGAGGTGCCAGGCGGCACCGATGGCGGCGCCGGCAAGGCCGGTGCCGATCGCGCCCGCGAGCAGGCCCGTCCTGATCGTCCCGCTGTCGTTCCCGCGCCCACTCATCAGCACTGTGTATCAGGAAACTGGCTGACTGGCCAGGACGCCCGCCAGGCACCAATTCGGATGCGGATCGCTACTTTCGCCATCGCCCGGTGGTTGTAGGCGCATTCCACGGCAACCACGACGAAAGGCAGGCATGGGCACTTCGATGGCAGGGGAAACGAAAAGGCGATGGGCACTGTTCGCGGCCTGGGGCGCGGCGCTGTGCCTCGGCTTGCTGGCGGCGGCACCGGGTCTGGCGGCTCCCAAGAAAGCGGGCGGGAAAAGCGCGGCCAGCGACGCCGGCAAGCTCGACAAGACCTTCAGCGGCGACGGCAAGTCGGTGACGATCTTCCCGCACCATGACGCCGACGGCGAATACGCCAACTACAGGCTGCCCTTCGAATTCGCCTCGGGCCGGATCGCGATCGCCCACGCCGGCGGCGGCAAGATCGTCGCGGCCAACGGCGCCGCGATCGTCAGGTACCTGCGCAACGGCAAGGGCGACCCCCACTTCGGCGGCAACGGCGCCGTGCCGGTCGGTGCGATCGAGGGATCGCGCTTCCAGCTCGCCGACATCGCGATCGACTCGCAGGGCCGCGTGCTGCTCGCTGGGACGACCCGCCCGCGGACGCGGCTCGGCCAGGAGGGCCTCGAGGTCCCGGGGCCGATCCCGAGCGTGGCGACGATCCGGCGCTACCTCGCCAACGGCCAGCCCGACCCGAGCTTCGGCAACGAAGGCATCGTCAGCACCACCCTCGGCATGGCGCCGCCCACCTTCGAGGGCCAGGCCTACGAGAAAGCGACGGTCGGCGTCGTCGGCGTCGCGGTGGACGGGGCCGACCGGCCGATCGTCACCGGCAGCGCGGTCACCGAGGTCGGTCGCTGCACGGTCTCGCAGGACCGCTACGAAGCCTCGACGGCGATCGTCGCCCGCCTCGCGGTCAACGGCGCCCTCGACCCGAGCTTCGACGGCGACGGCGTCAAAGCGGTCGCCGGGCTCTCCTGGCTCGGCACCCCGCTGCTGACCGGCGGCGCGGTCCTCTCGGGCGGAGCGAAGGTGGAGCCCTGCCCGAAAGGCGGGCCCGACAACGCATCGGTCCTGGTCAGCCTGACCGAAGCCGGCGCGGCCAACGCGGCCTTCCACGGCGGCACCTGGAAACGGCCGTTCACCCGCGTCGCCGACATCGCCACCGCGCCGAAAGGGAAGCTCGTCCTCCTCGTGCGGACGATCGAACTGGTCCGCGGCAACTGGGTCGAATCGTCGGGCGAGGCGATCCGGCTTCGCGCCAACGGCTCCTACGACAAGGGGTTCGGCCACGGCGGCATCGTCGACGACCTGCCGCTGCCGAAGCGGAGCACGATCGAGGCGATCGCCTCCGACCGGGGCGGCCGCGTCCTGCTCGCCGGCACCGTCTTCCCGAAGGCGGGCAAGAACGCGCCGCGGGCGAAGTTCCTGCTGATGCGGATGACGGAGGACGGGCGACTCGACCGCAGCTTCGGCCGGCGCGGTCGCGCGACCACCGGCTTCGGCCGCCGGACCAACGTCCAGGCGACCGACGTCCTGGTCGTCCCCGGCAACCGGGTCGTGGTCGGCGGCAAGTTCTCCGGCCCCTCGACCGACACCGCGCTGGCGCTGGCCCGCTACCTGGGCCGGCGCTAGCGGCGCCGAGGCTGCCGGGCGATCACTCCATCAGGTCGCCCGGCAGCCGTCCCTCGGCGGCGAGCTTCTGCAGGTGCGCCTCCATGACGAGCGCCGCCGCGGGGCGCATCCGCGCCGGCACGTCGCTCCAGGCCTCGGCGAGCAGCGCCGCGCGCGAGCGCTCGCCGCGGCCGAGGGCGGCGAGCAGGCGCCGCTCGCGCATCTCGCGGTGCTCGACGTACTCGGCGAGCTTGGCGGCGGGGTCGGTCACCCAGGGGCCGTGACCGGGGCAGATCAGCTCGACCTCCTCGGCCTGGATGCGGCGCAACGAGTCCATGTAGGCGGTCAGCGAGCCGCCGTCGGGCGGCACGAAGGTCGAGCCCTCCCCCAGAACCAGGTCGCCGCTGAAGCAGACCCCGTCGGCGGTCAGGAAGCAGACGTGGTCGGCGGCGTGACCGGGCGTCGCGACCGCCCGCAGCCCGACGTGCTCCTCGCCGTCGGCGGGCAGGACGACAGGCGGCCAGCCGCTCGCCGACCCCGCCGCGGCGATCTCCGCCAGCCGCTCGGCCCCATCGGCATGGTCCCCATGCCCATGGGTCAGCAGCACCACCCCGATCCCTCCTCGCTCCTCCGCGGCCACGCGCACGGCATCGAGGTGCCCGGCGTCGTCCGGCCCAGGATCGATGACCACGCAAGGCCCCGATCCATACAGATAAGTGTTAGTCCCCGCCCCGGTCATCGGTCCCGGATTGGGCGCGACGATCCGCACAACCTCCGGATGCCCCGGTGCCCAATCCACCTACTCAGGGCGAGTGGTCATTTCATGACCCCATAGGGTCATCAATCGACCACTCGTTCACGCCGCGACTTCCTTGGCGATCGCCTCGCGCGCCTCGTCGGGCTCGAGCACGACCAGGTCCCCCGCCCCGCGCAGGATCTCCCGCACCAGCCAAGACGTCCCGGCATAAGGCAGCTCGACCACCACCGCGCCGTCCTCGAGCTCCTCGACCACGGTGCGCTCCTCGCGCAGCCAGCGGGCGCGCTCGGGCGAGACCCAGACGCGCGCGACCTGGGCGGTCGGCACCTCGCCGTCGGTCATCCAGCCCTCGACCCCGGCCAGCTCTTCGACCTCGGGGCGCGGCTCGAACGTCTCGTCGGCCAGCGTCGCCCCCTTGATCCGGTCGAGCTTGAAATGGCGCACGTCCTCCCGCTTGAGGTCGTAGCACTCGACGTACCAGCCCTCGCGCCCGTTCTCGAGCCGGTAGGGCTCGACGCTGCGCTTGGTGAAGGTGTCCTCGTTCTCCTTGTAGTAGTCGAGCTCGAGGATGCGGCGTCCCGCGATCGCCTCGTTGACGACGCGGGCAATCTTGGCGTCGCCGCCGCCGCCGGTGGCGATCTCCAGCCCCTCCTCGGAGGGGTCGTGGCCGAGCGCCGCGACGATCTTCTCGCGGGCGCTGCGCAGGCCGCCCTGCGGCAGGTGGTCGCCGAAGAGGTCGATCGCCGCCACCAGTGCCTTCGCCTCGAGCGGCAGCAGCCGCGCCGGGCGAGCGAAGTTGTCGCCGTAGGGCTCGGAGTCGACCTCGATCTCGTCGCCCTGGATTTCGGCGTAGAGGACGTAGGTGCCGCCGCCGAAGTTGACGACGTTGAGCAGGTCGATGTCCTCGCGAAGCTCCTCGTCGGTCAGCTCGAGCCGGTCGCGCAGCTCGCCGACCCGCAGCCGCTCGCCGCGCTTGGCGGCGTCGATCAGCAGGCCGGCCAGGGTGACGAGGCGGGCGAAGCGCTCGGGCCTGATCGCCGCCTCGCCGCGGCCGTTGGAGCGCGAGCGGCGCGGCACCTCGCGCAGCGGCCGCTCGACCGTGCCGGCCGGCTCGAAGCCGTTGACGTGGCGGCGGTGCAGCAGGTCGAGGCGCTCCTCCGCTTCGGCGCGCAGCTCGTCGGGGGCGAGCACCGCCGCGTTCTGGCGCCAGCGCAGCACCCAGGCGATCAGCTCGCGCGGCGAGGCGTAGTCGGTCTCGAAGATCGTCCCCTTGCCGGGCGCGTCGTCTGACTTCTTCGCCGCGCGCAGCTCGCCGTAGTCGCCGTAGTCGCGCTCGACCAGCCAGGCGATCCGGTCGCGCAGGAAGATCCGGGCGCGGCCCTGGATCTCCCCCAGCTGCCAGTCGGCGCGGCCGCCGTAGTCGCGGCGGTCGAAGTCCTCGGGGGGCGAGAAGTCGTGCTCGGCCTTGGTCGCGTAGCCGACCTTGCCCTGGATGCGGGAGAGGCGGAAGACGCGCACCGCGTCGCGCTCGTGGGCGTGGCCGATCAGGTAGAACTGCCCGCCCCGGAAGACCAGGTGGTAGGGGTCGACCTTGCGCTTCTCGGTCTCGTCGCGCTCCATCGTGTAGTAGGTGAACTCGATGGTCTTGCGGCGCGAGATCGCCGTCTCGATCTTGGAGAGGCGCTGCGAGAGCTCGCGGCCGCCCGCCGAGGCGGTCATCGCCATCTCGACCGGGGCGCCCTCGCCCTCGCTGAGGGGGTTGGGGTGGCCCCAGGCGACCTGCTGCAGGGCCAGCCGCAGCGGCTCGGCGTAGGCGAATTCGCCCTGGGTGAGGAGCGAGAGCGCCGTGCTCAGCGCCGCCAGCTCGTCATCGGTGAACTCGATCGCGTCGAGGTAGAAGTTCTCGGGCGGCAGCGAGTAGAGCTCGGCCTCGAAGAAGCCCTCGCCCGGTTTCTCGACCGAGAGCTGGATGCCGAGGCTCTCCAGCTCGGCGCGGTCGGCGTAGAAGCGGCGCGCGAAGGCGTCGTCGTTCATGTCGCTGTAGCCCTCGACTTCCCGCTTGATCTCGAGGGCCGACACGGGCCTGCCCTGCGCCATCAAGAAAGAGATCAGAGAGAGCTGGCGGATCAGCTTCTCGGTGTCCTTCGCCACTGTGCCCAGAATAGTGAGAGCGGGCGCGATGCCTCCCCCCTCGGGCGGGCTTAAAGCCGCTATTTGCCGGGTTCCGAGGCGGCTCTAGGCCGCTTCGCGGCGGGCGAAGTAGGCCGAGCCGGAAAGCGCGCGGTCGAAGCCCGACCACGACTCGCCGTCGCGCAGCTCGCGCTCGAGCCGGTCGAAGCTGCCGAGGCGCCCGCCCAGGTTGTCGATCATGTGGACGAGGACGGCCTCGCGCGTCGCCGGCACGACCGGCGAGCCGTGTTCGAGCGAGCCGTGGTGGCTGAGGATGATGTGGAGGACGGCCTCGGCGAGGGCGGGGTCGAAGCCGGGGATGTCCTCGATCTGGCGGCGGACCCGGTAGTAGCCGAGGGGGATCTCGCCCTGGAGGCGGCCGGCGTCGGTGAGGTCGATCGCGAACGGGTCGTCGTTGTAGGCCTCGATCTTGCCGATGTCGTGGAGGAGCGCGCCGGTCACCGCCACCTCGCGGTCGATGCCCGGGAAGAAGCCGGAGGCGGCGCTGACCGCCTGGGCGACCGAGACGGTGTGCTCGAGCAGGCCGTGCCGGTAGGCCTGGTGGTAGGTCTTGGCGGCCGGCGCGTCGCGGAAGCGGCGCCAGATCTCCGAGCGCGGCCCGAAGAAGCGGTCGAGCAGGTCGGCGAGCTGCGGGTCCTGCACGGTGGCGAGCAGCTCGCGCAGGTCGCCCTCGAGCCGCTCGAAGGGGACGTGCGAGCCGGCGATCAGGTCCTCGGCGAGGTACTCGCCGTCGGCCGCCGCGCGCAGCGCCGCGATCTTGATCTTCGGCCCCCAGCGCTCGCTGACCTCGAAGCAGCCGCTGACGAAGACGGCGCTGCCGGGCGCGGCGAGGTCGTAGAGCTCCTCGGCCTCCTCCCAGCAGACCGCCTCGGCGCTGCCGCTGGTGTCGCAGAGGACCAGCCGCAGCCAGGGCGCGCCGCCGTTGCGGCGGCGCCGCAGCTCACGCTCGCGCACCGCGTAGACGCCGCTGACCTGGCCGCCGTCCCGCAACTCGCGAAGCGGCACCCGCGCGGCGTCCGCCTCTGGCGACTCAGCCACGGAAGGGACCGGCTCCGCGACGACTGGCCGCCCGTCCGTGTCGGTCAGCGACTCCTGGAACATCGTGCGGCCAAGGTAGAGAGGCGGGCGGACGGCTCGGGGCGGCCGCCGCGGGCCCTCAGAGCAGCGACTCGCCCGCCCAGTGGCCGAGGGCGACCGCGGCGAATCCGGCGAGGAGCGAGAGGCCGATGTTGAGCCAGACGAGGCGCATCTGCCCGGCCTCGGCGAGCCGGTGCGAGTCGAGCATCCAGGTGGAGAAGGTGGTGAACGAGCCGAGCACGCCGCCGGCGACGACGGCCAGCGCCGCGCCGTCGAGCGCCGCGCCGGCGACGATGCCGAGCGCCAGCGTGCCGGCCAGGTTGATCGCGAGGACGCCGAGTGGGAAGGGATGGTCGGTCCGCGCGCCGACCGTGGCGTCGATCGCGAAGCGGGCGACCGCCGCGCCGCCGCCGGCGAGGGCGACCGCAAGCCAGACCGGGGCGCTCACGGCCGCCCCCGTGGCACCTTGCCGTTCGTATGCATCGGAAAGGCGCCACACCCGCTCATCCGACGACCTCCGGCCGGCGCTCCAGGGCAATGCCGAGCCGCACGAAGGCGTAGCCGGCCGCCAGCGTCACCGCGAGGTAGGCCGCCGCGAGGCCGAGGTGGCCGGCGTCGAGCATCTCGAACAGCTCCAGCTGCACGGTCGCGAAGGTGGTCAGCGTGCCGGCGACGCCTGTGGTGAGGAAGGGATGGGCGACGCTGTCCTCGGGGTGGTCGTGGAGCCGCGCCACCGCGTAACCGAGGAGCAGCGCCCCGGCCATGTTGACGACGAAGGTCGCCCAGGGCCACTCGCCGGCGCCGTGCGGCGCCGCCTCGGCCAAACCCACCCGGGCGAGGGCCCCTAGCGCGCCCCCGGCGTAGATCGCGGCGAGGCGGCGGAGGTCGAAGCCGGTCCTGTCCATCGGCGAGCATTATTGGCCCGTGGTGCGCGTCCTCTTCGTCTGCCTGCACAACGCCGGTCGCTCGCAGATGAGCGAGGCGCTCTTCGCGCGGGCCGCCGACCGGCGCCACGAGGCGCGCTCCGCGGGCACGACGCCGGCCGAGCGCGTCCACCCCGAGGTCGTCGAGGCGATGCGCGAGCTGAAGATCGACCTCGCCGGTCGCGCCCCGCGCCGGCTCTCGCGAGAGGACGCCGAGTGGGCCGATGTCGTCGTGACGATGGGCTGCGGCGACGAGTGCCCCTACATACCGGGCAAGCGCTACCTCGACTGGGACCTGCCCGACCCGAAGGGCCGCCCGCTCGAGGAGGTGCGGGCGACGCGGGAGGAGATCGCGCGGCGGGTGGAGCGGCTCGTCGCCGAGCTGGACGGCCTGGAGCGGTGAGCGGGCTGGAGGGATTGGCGGAGCGCCCGCGTAGCCGCGTCGCGAACGGGGTATCAGCGCTCTACTCGAACCGATGACCGACGTCGAGCACAGCACCAAGGGCGCCAAGCGCGACGAAGAGCTGCTCTGCTCGCCCTGCGACGTCGAGGAGGAAGACGAGAAGCGGGTCGCGCGGATCGGCGCCGAGATCGACAAGGGCTTCGACGCGCTGCGCGACGTGCATGACGGCGTCTCGATCTTCGGCTCGGCGCGGGTGACGGAGGACCACCGCTGGTACGGGCTCTGCCGCGACACCGCCGCCTGCCTCGCCCGCGAGGGCTTCACCGTGATCACCGGCGGCGGCCCCGGCCTGATGGAGGCCGCCAACCGGGGCGCCGACGAGGCCGGCGGCCTCTCCGTCGGGCTGACGATCGAGCTGCCGCACGAGCAGGTCACCAACCGCTTCGTCAACCGCCAGGTCGACTTCCACTACTTCTTCGCCCGCAAGCTGATGTTCGTGCGCTACGCCCGCGCCTTCGTCTGCTTCCCGGGCGGCTTCGGCACGCTCGACGAGCTCTTCGAGAGCCTGACCCTGATCCAGACCGAGCGGATCCAGCACTTCCCGACGATCCTGGTCGACTCCGAGTTCTGGGGGCCGCTGCGCGAGTGGGTGGACGAGCGCCTCGACGACGGCGGCCTGATCTCGCCCCCCGACCTCGACCTGCTCCACATCGCCGACACGACCGAGGAAGTGTGCTCCTACGTGCGGGAGGCGAAAGAGGCGCAGCGCGGCCTCAGCCGCGAACCGACCGGCTGACGCTTGGTCGATTTGCCCCACCCGGGTGGGGCAAATCGACCAAGCGCGCTACGGCTTCAGGACGACCTTCACGCACTCGTCCTGCTTGTGCTTGAAGGTCTCGTAGCCCTCCGACACCTCGTCGAGCCCCATCCGGTGGCTGACGATGAAGCTCGGGTCGATCTCGCCCTTTTCGATCCGCTCCAGCAGCGGCCGCATGTATTTGTGGACGTGGCACTGGCCGGCCCTGATCGTCAGCCCCCGGTTGATCACGGCGCCCATCGGGAACTTGTCGAGGAAGCCGCCGTAGACGCCGACGACGGAGACGACGCCGCCGTTGCGGCAGGCGAGGATCGCCTCGCGCAGGGCGTGCGGGCGCTCGGTCTCCATGCGGGTCGCCTGCTTGACCCGGTCGTAGGCGTGGACCATCCCGTGGGCGTGGTGCGCCTCGAGCCCGACCGCGTCGATGCAGGCGTCGGGGCCGCGGCCGGCGGTGATCTCCTTCAGCTCCTCGACCACGTCGGGCTGCGCTTCGTAGTCGATGACGTCGGTGGCGCCGGCGCCGCTCAGCGCTTTCCGCAGCCGGTACTCGAAGCGGTCGATGACGATCACTCGCTCGGCGCCGAGCATCTTGGCGCTGGCGGCGGCAAAGAGCCCGACCGGGCCGGCGCCCCAGACCGCGACGATGTCGCCCGGCTGGATGTCGCACATCTCGGCGCCCATGTAGCCGGTCGGCAGCACGTCGGAGAGAAAGAGCACTTCCTCGTCGGGCAGGTCGGTCTCCAGCTTCAGCGGGCCGACGTCGGCGAAGGGGACCCGCGCTGCCTCGGCCTGGCCGCCGGGGTAGCCGCCGAGGATGTGCGAGTAGCCGAAGACGCCGGCGATCGAGTGGCCCCAGAGCTTCTCGGCGCGGCCGGCGTTTGGGTTGGAGTTCTCGCAGAGCGAGTAGAGCTGTGACTGGCAGGCGTTGCAGGCGCCGCAGGCGATCGGGAAGGGGACGACGACGCGGTCGCCAGGCTTCAGGTTCTCGACGTCGGCGCCGACGTCCGTCACTTCGCCCATGAACTCGTGGCCGAAGACGTCGCCCTTCTTCACCATCGGCACGTAGCCGTCGTAGAGGTGCAGGTCGGAGCCGCAGATCGCGGTCGAGGTGATCTTCACGATCGCGTCGCGCGAGTTGAGGATCTTGGGATCGGGGACCTCCTGGGCCTCGACGCTGTTGCGGCCGCTGTAGACGGTGGCCTTCACGATTGGTCTCCTTCCTCGGCGGACGGCGCGCTCTCGACGGACGGCGCCCTCTCGATCGACGGCTTCGGCTCCTGTTCGCCCGGGCCGCCGTCCTCGACCGGCTGCCCCGGTCGCTGCTTGAGGTGCCGGCGCGCGGTCGAGCCCTCCGGGCTGCCCTCGCTGCGGACGACGAAGCCGGTCTCCAGCACCTGCTTGAAGCGGCGCAGGTCGTCCTTGGCCTGCTGGGTCGGCTCCTCGCCGAACAGCTTCGCGACCGCCTCGCCGAGCCGGCCGCCCGGGGCGCCGTAGTCGAACTCGACGTGGACCTCGGTCCCCTGGTCGCGCGGCGCGTCGACGAAGCGCACGGCGCCGGCGTTCTGGACGCCGGAGCCCTCGACCGCCCGCCAGACGAGCGCCTCGCCGGGGCGGTCTTCGACCACCTCGGCGTCCCACTCGACGTGGGTGCCGGCGGGGGCCTTCACCTTCCAGTGGCTGCGGCCGTTGCCGTTGCCCTCGATCGACTCGACGTGGTTCATGAAGCTGGGCAGGTTCTCTAGGTCGCGCCAGAAGCGGTAGACCTCCTCGCGCGGCTTGCGCACCGTGATCGCGGCCTTGACGTGCATCGGTTCCTCCTCCGTCCGTTCGTTCTCGGGTGCCCGGCCGGCCCGCGCCGCCGCGTGGGCGTCGAGGGCGGCGATGCCGGCGACGCTGGCGATCGCGCCCGCCAGGCGCGGCGTGCTGGCCCGCCTGCCACGCCAGGCGAGCGCCAGCAGGGTCAGGTCCTTGGCGTCGCCGGCGACGCGCATCCAGAGGGCGCGGCGCGGCCGCGGCTGCTCGGCCTCGATCGCGGCGAAGGCGACGACCTCGCGCACACCGACGAGGCGCTGCCAGAGCCGGCTGGTCGGGTCGTCGCGGATGCCGGCAAGGCGGTTGACGACGTTCGGCGCCGCCAGCTGCGCGGTGCCGAACGCCAGGCTGAAGGCGCTCAGGAAGCGGCTGAGACGGTCGACTGGCGCTCCACTCTCCACCCTTTCCTAGCTGCCCAGGATCGGGGAAGCGAAACCCGGCGCTGCCGCCGCTTTTGACAAAGTCGCGACGCGATGAGGCTTTGCCGGTTCGAAGGAGGCGATGGGGGCGCCGCGCTCGGCGCCGTGGAGGGCAACGAGGTCGCCGACCTCTCGGGCGCCGGCCTCGGGCAGGAACCGGCGGCGGCGCTGGCCGAGGCCGGGCGCGCGAAGCTCGAAGCGCTGGCCGCCCAGGCGCCACGGCTGCCGCTCGCCGGCCTCCGACTGCTGGCGCCCGCGACGCCGCGCAAGTACCTGGCGATCGCCCTCAACTACGGCGAGCATGTCGCCGAGCTGGGGATGGAGCCGCCCGAGGTGCCGACCTTCTTCAACAAGCAGGTGACCTGCGTGGTCGGGCCGGGTGCCGACGTCCACATGCCGCGCGTCTCGACCTTCCTCGACTACGAGGCGGAGCTGGCGGTCGTGATCGGCCGCCGCTGCCGCCACGTCTCGCCCGAGGACGCGCCGGGGGCGATCGCCGGCTACACCTGCGCGAACGACCTCAGCGTCCGCGACTGGCAGGGGCGGGCGAAAACGATGACGATCGGCAAGTCCTTCGACACGCACGGGCCGCTCGGGCCATGGCTGGTCACCGATGCCGCGCTCGGCGACCCCCACGACCTGCGCATCCGCGGCTACCTCAACGACGAGCTGCGCCAGGACTCGACCACGGCCGAGATGGTCTTCGACTGCTTCGAGCAGGTGTCGCACCTGTCGGAAGCCTTCACCCTGGAGCCGGGCGACGTGATCGCCACCGGCACCCCCTCGGGCGTCGCGATCGGGCGCAAGCCGATCCGCGACCACCTGCTCAAGGTCGGAGATACCTTTCGCGTCGAGATCGAGGGGATCGGGACGCTCGAGAACAGGGTGGTCGAGGAGCCGGAGGGGTTCGTGGCCGCGTAGATCGCGGGCGGCCTAGGATCGCTCGGTGGACGAGCGATGGCGCGGCGCGCATCTGAACCTGATCGAGAGCTCGCGACGGCTGTTCGAGCTCGACTCGGGGGCGGCGATCGAGGCCGGTGACGGCTGGTTGCTCGGCGCCGGAACCGCATCCCATCCGCTCATCTCGAACGCCGCCTTCCGAAGCGACGACCGGCTCGACCCGGACGAGCTGCTCGAGCGGGCGCGGGACTTCTTCGGCGCCCGCGGACGCGGCTTCGCGGTGTGGGCGCGGGCGGAGGCGGAGGAGGATCGGGACCTCGTTGCCGCCGTGGAGCGCGCCGGCCTGCAGAAGGTCTTCACGATGCCGGAGATGGTGCTGGACCGGCGTCCGGGCCCGTGCCCGGCCCCGGACGGCGTCGAGCTGCGCAGGGTCGTCTCGTCCGAGGACGCCGAAGACTTCTGGAGGGTGGCGGTCAACGCCTACGCCACGAACGGCTTCCCCGAGGAAGTCTTCCGCTTCTACGACCGCCACGAAGGCCTCTGGGCCGACGACGTAGCGGCCTTCCTCGCCCTCCTCGACGGCCGCCCCGCCAGCATCGCGATGACCATCGTCAACCACGACGTCGCCGGCATCTACTGGGTCGGAACGGCGCAGGACGCGCGCGGCCGAGGGCTGGGGCAGGTGCTGACTACCGCGGCCGTGGAGGCCGGGCTCGGCCTGGGCGGTGAGATCGCCTCGCTGCAGGCCTCACCGCTCGGCAGGCCGATCTACGAGCGGATGGGGTTCGAGGCGATCCACGGCTACGAGCTGTATCTCTGCCCCGCGGGGCAGCGCGAGTAACGACGCTGGCCGGCGATGGCGAGGGTGGGAATCGAACCCACGACACCACGATTTTCAGTCGTGTGCTCTACCAACTGAGCTACCTCGCCTCCCGGGGGATCGTATCTACGCCGGCGAGAGGGGGTCTTACGGAGAGGCTGGCCGACGACGAGCGTGCCGCAGGTTTGAGTACTCATGCGTACCAAATTGTTCTGCAGGGTTTACCCGATTTGGTTATCGTCCTCTCATGCCCGAGGCGGCCGCGAAAAAAAGCATGAAGTTCAAGCCGCCGCAAGACAGTGCCAATGCGGTCCCCCAGAGGAACGTCTATTCGCCGTCGATCTTCTCTGAGGATGCCCGCGCCTACCACGCTGAGCGGAGCGCGGCGACGACGAGCGCCGCGCGGATGGCGGTGGCCGAGCGCCACCACTGGACCGCGCACATGGGGGTGATCGGCGTAGGGGTCGTCGTCGCCTTCAGCCTGGTCTCCATCACAGCCGACACCACCCGGCTGGCCGGCATCTCGCTCGGTGGCAGCTTTGCCGGCCTTGGCCTCTTCGCCCTGGCCAACCGCCTCGCATACATCACCGGAGAGCGCACCTGGATCGGCCCCGAGGCGGCCGCCGGCCTCACGATCGGCTGCGCCTTTCTCTGCCTCACGGCAGTTGTAGCCGGACTCACCGGCTGAGCCGATCGCATCTTGAACATCGACCTGTCGGAACTCGCGCGTGTTCTCACGGAGTATGAGCTGGGGACGCTTGCCGGGTTGATCAATCTGACGGGAATATTGGGGTTCATCGGTTTTCGCACGGCCTCCACACTGATCGACCGGATCGGCTTCTGGGGGCGAGCGTTCGTCGTGGAGGTCTTCAGGTTCCTGGCGGCCATGCGGGGCGTCCACTACTCCCCCGTTGCCCCCGCCCGGGCCTATCCTCCACCCCACACCTGGACGGTCGTCCAGCAGCTCACCGCCCTCATTCTCTTCGTCGGGGTCTGCATCGTGGCGCTGACGTGCGTCTACGAGGTCGAACGGTGACCTCAAACGGGAAGCGTTACCTCTGGCATCACCGGCTCCACGAGACCTGGGCCGGCGAGCGCCTCTACTTCTGGCGGCTTGCCTTCTATCCCACCTATGCGCAGACGGAGATTCTGGATTGCCTGCGGAAGGTGCTGGAGCAACATGGCGTCGCCTCGTACGCCTTGTACGAAATCTACGGGGTCTATGACCTGGTACTGCGCATCTGGCTACCGTCCGCCGCGTCTCCAGAGAGCTTCGAGCGGGCACTGGAAGAGAAGCTGGCGCGCCTGCATCTCGACGTCTGCGACTCCTTCAGCGTCGGCCAGGTGCTCCGGCACTGGCCTTGGCTCGACGAAAAGGAGCAGGAGCTTCGAACCGTCCCCTCGGCTCTGCTCAGCGAGCGTTATCCGCCCGCGCAGATACAGGAGCTGAACGAAATCGCACAGGGACGTGTCGAGATCCCGGAGGACGTCGAGCCGCTGCGCTCGGCGCTCGTAGAAGACAAAGCGCTGGCCCCCTGCTCGATGGGAGACGGGATCAAGTTCCTCATCGTCGTCACGTCTTCCAGTCAGCTCGCGACGATCGCCGCCAGGGAGGCGCTTCGCAACGAGCTCGTCGCGATCCTGCGCGAGGCCGAACAGCACTCGGGCGTAAGCGAGACGTCGCTGTACGAAGGTTCCGGCTTCGGCCAGTTCATCCTGCTCGGTCGGGTCGAACCCGGCCGATTCTCCGACCTGCGCACCGAGATCATCGACCGGGTCAACGAAGCCGGCACCGGTGTCTTCTTCCGCGCCCGCCCCTACACGTACATCGCAGCCGGCGGCGAGGGCACCGGCTCGGGTTCGCCGACCTACGTCGACGTGATTCCGCTGGAGGCCGAGAGTGGTGGCGACCCGCAACCGATCGAGGAGTACCTCCACCAAGAAGAGTCGGAGACGCTGGAGGTGAAGGCCTCGGCCTTCGTGAACGTCGAGCAGTGGCTGCAATCGGGAGCGGCCGCCGCGGACTGGAAGATCACCGAGGGCGGCGTCCTGAAGGCCATAGTCGGAATGCTCAACAACAAGGGTGGCGTCGTGATCCTCGGAGCGCGGGAGACCAAGCGGAAGGGCAAGGAGGGGGCGGAGCGGCTGGCCGAGCTGCCGGTGGTCGGCAAATACGCCATCGTCGGCGTCGGAATCGATTACCAGGGCGGCGACTGGGACCGCTATGCGCTCAAATTGCAACGCACGATCATGGAGAGGATCGATCCCCCACCTGTCGGCTTGGTCACCGCCTCCAGGGTGAGTATCGCCGACAGAGACCTCGGCGTGATCTCCGTACATCCAACCGAACGAGAGTGGTTTTATCTGAGGCGATCCGAGCAGAAGGACGTCAGGTTCTACGTGCGGCTGGGAAACGAGACGATTCCTCTCGATGGCCCGCATGCCGACGCCTATAAGGTCTCTCAACGGCGCGGATAGGAGGCTCTTCAGAGGAAGCTCGAGGCCTGCGCCTCCGACGAACGCGAAAGAGTCGCGGCGCTCTCGCGATCGGAGCACTAGCTGTCCTAGCAGCAGTCTCCGGCGGCAAGCCGGTCGATCGGGGCGTCCCGCCCTGGCTCTCCACCGTCGCTCCACAATGCGCCGGACCGGCCGGTACGCACGGGCGTAGTCAGATCACGACCCGCTCCGCCGCCGGGCGTTGGATACGCCGCGCCCGCCCTTTGGGCGGAGGTGCGCCGGGCTGGGCAAGGTCGCAGTACCGCCGTTCCCTCCTGGCGCTATCTGCGCTGACCGAGCCGGACGGCGGCGCCGCGGTCGCCGGGGCGCGACCCGGCTGGGCTTATGTCTGGCCCCGCGACGCCGGCGCTGTTGCGATCGCGCTCGCCGCATCCGGCTACCGACCGGAGGCGCGGCGGATCGTGCGGTTCCTACTGCGGCTCGACCCGAACGCGGCGGCGCGGTTCTACACGGACGGAGAGCCGGTCGCCGGGCGTGAGGCGCAGGGGGACGCGGCGGGCTGGGTAGCGGCCGCGGCGCGGACGGTCGGCCTCGGGGTTCGAGCAGAGCCATTCGAGTGGCGCGGCCGCGCCGACTACCAGGAGAAAGAGGCCGGCGACTACCTTGCCAACGCGATCGCCTCCGGTGAATCTCCTGTGCGAATCCGCGAGGCGTTCGCGAGGCGGGGCGTGCTCGTACGCGAGGCGGGCGACGAGTCGTCCGGCCTCGACACGGCGGCCGCTTGGGCAGTGCGGCCGTTTCCCCGGCCCGCACTCTTTCCCATTGCCCAGAGGACGCTTCTCACCCTGGCCACACGGAGCGGTCGCTTCGGTCTGCTGCCCTCTGAGAACTGGGACGGAGGTGAGGATCCGTGGACCGCACCGACCGCTTGGACGGCCTGGGGCCTCGCGGGCCTCGCGCGGTCGGACCGGCGCAACGGTCGGCCAGCGCCGGCTTGGCGAGAGCGTCGAGCGGCCCTGCGGCTGATGGCGACGCTGCGCCGCGCCGCGACACCATGCGGCCTCCTTCCCGAGCGCGTCGACGCCGAGACCGGCGCGCCGCGCTCGACCACGCCGCTCGCCTGGTCCCACGCCTTCGCCGTCCTCGCGCTGCGCGAGCTCTGGCCGGGACCCGCCGTTAGTTAGACACCCTCTGGGTGCTCAACTCACGGCGGGTCCCTGTTCGCGGATCGCCACGAGTGCGGCGTTGACCGCCTCCTCCGGCGTCTCGGCCACGACGATCCCGGGCGCCGACTCCATCGCGCCCTCGCCCTTCAGCGTCCAGCTGCGGAGTGCGACGACGGGCCGGCCGATCGCCCTGGCGAAGCCGATCTCCGAGAGCGTCCCCCACTCGCCGCCGATCGCGATCACCGCTTCGCCGGACGAGACGACGGCGAGGTTGCGACCGTGGCCGATGCCGGTGGCGACTACGTGCGTGCAGTGCGGGTTGGCCTCGCCGGGCTCGCTGGTCGGCAGGATCCCGATCGCCTCGCCGCCGGCCGCGGCGGCGCCCTTCGCCGCCGCCTCCATGACGCCGCCGAGCCCGCCGCAGACGACCGTCGCGCCCGCTTCCGCGAGCCGCCGGCCCACCTCCTTGGCGAGCCGCCAAGCGTTCGAGCCCTCCTCGCAGCGGCTGCTGCCGATCACTGCCACCTGCCGCCGCCGCGGCGCGCGGCCGGGCTCGCCGCTCACCGGCCCGCCGCTCGCATCGTCCCCATCAGCTCCAGCGCGCCCGCCTTGTGCAGCGGTTCGTTGAGGTTGCCGCACTTTGGGCTCTGTACGCAGGAGGGACAGCCCGACTCGCAGGGGCACTCGGCGATCAGGCGCTCGGCGTCGCCGAGCAGGCGCTCGAACTGCTCGTAGCCCCGCAGGGCGATCCCGACCCCGCCGGGGTGGCCGTCGTAGATGAAGATCGTCGCCCGCCCGGTTTGGAAGTGGACGTTGGTCGAGAGGCCGCCGATGTCCCAGCGGTCGCACATCGCGATCAGCGGCAGCACCGCGATCTGGCCGTGCTCGGTCGCGTGCAGGGCGCCGAGCAGGACGTCGGGCGGCAGCTGCCCGCTGAGCCGGTCGGGCAGCACGTACCAGAGCGCCTGCGTGACGAAGTGCTGCTCGGGCAGCTCCAGGGCGACGATGTCGATCGGCTCCTGATCGGAGATCGAGACCCGCTGGAAGGCGATCACCTGCTCGCTGACCGAGACTTCGCCGAAGTTGAGCTCGACGCCGGCGACCTGCCGCTGCTCGCGCACCCGCTCTATGTAGATCTCAGTCTCCTTTTTCGGCCGCGTGTACCAGTCGCCGTCGAAGCGGGAGACAACCGCCCGCCGCTCCTCTATGTCGAGCCGCTCGACCTCGTATGAGCGGCCCAGGTGGAGGTACACCGCCCCGGGGTGGATCGTCGTGAACGCCCGCTCGGCCTCGACCAGCCCCAGCATCTCCCCCGAGTCGCGCTCGATCACCGCGACCGCGTCGGCCGAGGCCGAGCGCAGCGGGATCTTCGCCGCGACGAAGCCGCTCTCGCGCGGCAGCAGCCGCTTGCCGGCGCGGCGCAGCTCACCCGCCGTCGTCAGCCGCTCGGCCCGCTCGCGCCAGGCCGGCCCGAAGATCTCGTCGTCCTCGTCGCTGAGCGGCAGCTCGTAGGCGGCTGCGACCAGGTGACGAGCGGCGATCTGCTCGCTTTCGTGGTCGAGGATCGCCGCCTCGACCGGCCGCCCGATGAACTCGTCAGGGTGGCGGCAGAAGAACTGGTCGAGCGCGTCCTGGCCGGCGACGTAGACGGCGAGGCCGCGCCGCTGCCGTCCCGCCCGCCCCCACATCTGGCGCAGGCTGGCGACGGTGCCGGGGAAGGTGACGCAGATCGCCGCGTCGAGCTCGCCGATGTCGATGCCAAGCTCGAGCGCGTCGGTGGCGACGACCGCCAGCAGCTCGCCCCCGGCCAGCCGCGCCTCGATCTCGCGCCGCTGCTGCGGCGTGTAGCCGCCGCGGTAGGGAGCGATCCGCTCGGCCAGCTCCGGCTTCCCGCGCGCCACCAGGTTCTCGCGCGCGAAGCGCTGCATCAGCTCGATCCCGCGCCGGCTTTTCATGAAGCAGATCGTCCGCACCCCGTGCGAGACCAGCTCGGCCAGCAGGTCGGCCGCCTCGCCGAGCGACGAGCGCCGCGTCCCGGTCGCCTTGTCGATCAGCGGCGGGTTCCACATCGCGATCTCGCGGCCGGCGCGGGGCGCGCCGTCGTCGTCGACCAGCTCGAACGGCTCGCCCACCAGCCGCTCGGCCAGCTCGACCGGGTTGGCGATCGTCGCCGAGGCGAGCAGGAAGCGCGGCTCGGAGCCGTAGGCGCGGGCGATCCGGCGCAGGCGCCGCAGCACGTTGGCGACGTGCGAGCCGAGCACGCCACGGTAGGTGTGCGCCTCGTCGACGACGACCCAGCCGAGGTTGGCGAGGAAGCTCCCCCAGGCCTTGTGGTTGGGAAGGACGCCGACGTGGAGCATGTCGGGGTTGGTGAGGACGAGGTTGGAGCGGCGGCGAATGGCCGGGCGCTCCTCGCGCGGCGTGTCGCCGTCGTAGATCGCCTCGCGCAGGTTGGGCGGGCGCAGCGCCGCCAGCTTGCGCGCCTGATCCTGCGCGAGCGCCTTGGTCGGATAGAGGTAAAGGGCGCGGCGCTTGGCGTCGCGGGCGATGCCGTCGAGGACGGGCAGGTTGAAGGCGAGGCTCTTGCCCGAGGCGGTGCCGCTGGTCAGCACCAGGTTGGACCCGGAGGCGATCTCGTACGCCTGGCGCTGGTGCGAGTAGAGGCGGTCGATGCCGGTGCGCCGCAGGGCGTCGGCGAGGCCGGGGTCGAGCGAGCGCGGCAAGGCCACCGGCCGGGCCGGGCGCTCCTCCTCGGAGGACTCGGCGACGATCCGCTCGTCGCGGCGGGCCGGGTCGATCGCGATCGACCAGGGCGCCTCGAGCAACGATCGCGCCGTCACGCCGGCCCGGGCGCCCGTGCTTCGTCGCCCTCGGGCGCCGCCTCGGTCCCCGAGCGCGCGTCCCCGGCCGCCGGCTCTTCGCGACGCACGTCCTCGCCGACGCGAAGCTCGGCCGGCACCTCCTCGCCTTCTTCGAGCGCCGCCCAGACGGCGAGGAAGTCGACCGTCGCCTCGACGTCGTGGACGCGCAGCAGGCGCCCGCCCCTGCGCAGCGCCGCGGCGATGGCGGCCAGCGTGCCGGCGCCGCGCTGGCGCGGCCGCCGCCCGGTCAGGGCGCCGACGAAGTCCTTGCGCGAGACCGCCACCATGACCGGCCGCCCGAGCTCCTCGGCGAGGCGGTCGAGGCCGCGCAGCGCCTCCACGGTCTGGCGCGGGGTCTTGGCGAAGTCGGGACCGGGGTCGAGGACGACGCGCTCGCGCTCTATCCCGGCCGCCTCCAGCGCGGCGAGCCGCTCCGCCGTCCACTCGACCACCCGCTCGACCACCCCGCCGGGGTAGAGGCCCTCGTCCCAGCGCGAGACCTTCGGCGCCGTCTCGGTGTGCATCAGGACGACCCCCGCCTCGCCCCGGGCGCAGACCTCGACCATGCGGGGGTCGCGCATCCCGTCGATGTCGTTGACGATCGCCGCGCCGGCGTCCAGTACCGCCTCAGCCGTCTCCGGCCGGTGGGTGTCGACCGAGACGACGGCGCCCGCCGCGACCAGCGCCTCGACCACGGGCACCACCCGCTCGATCTCGACCGCCGCCTCGACCGGCAGGCGGTTCGAGACGTTCGACTCCCCACCGACCTCGACTATGTGGGCGCCGGCCTCGTGGCAGCGCAGCGCCCGCTCGACCCAGCGCTCGGGCGAGCGATCGCCGGCGTCGGAGAACGAGTCGGGCGTCGCGTTGACGATGCCGACGACCAGCGGCCGGCTGACGTCCAGCGTCGTTCCACCGGCCCGCAGGGTCGGCGACCTCATAGCATCGGCGTCCGCGACAGCGATCCGACGATGCTAGCCACCTTCGATCACAGCGAGTTCGAGCCGGAAGCGCTACTTGCGCGCAAGCGGGAGACGGTCACGGTGTGCCTGCCGACCCGTGAGACGGCGGCGACGATCGGCGCCGTGGTCGCCGAGATCGCCGCGCTGCGCGAACTCGGCCTGGTGGACCAGCTGCTCGTCGTCGACGCCGACTCCGGCGACGGGACGGCCGCGGCGGCGCGGGCGGCCGGCGCCGAGGTCTTCTCCGAGAACGAGCTGATGGCGGATTTCGGGCCGACCCAGGGCAAGGGCGACGCGATGTGGCGGGCGCTCTCGGTCGCCACCGGGGAGATCGTGGTCTACCTCGACGGCGACGTGCGCGACTTCGGCGGCCATTACGTGACCGGCCTGCTGGGGCCGCTGCTCACCTCCTCGAAGGCCGAGCTCGCCAAGGGCTTCTACCGGCGGCCGCTGGCGATCGACTCGGTCGAGATCGAGGACGGCGGCGGCCGCGTCACCGAGCTGACGGCGAAGCCGCTGCTGGAGCTGCTGGCGCCCGAGCTGGCCGCCTTCCGCCAGCCGCTGGCCGGCGAGGTCGCGGCGCGACGCTCGCTGCTCGACTCGATCCCCTACGCGACCGGTTACGGGGTCGAGATCGCGATGCTGGTCGACGTCTGGCGCGCCCGCGGCCTCGACCGCATGGCCCAGGTCGGCCTCGGCAGCAAGCGCAACGCGCACCAGGGGCTCGCCGAGCTCAGCGGCATGGCGCGCGAAGTGATCGAGGCGCTGCTCGCGCGCACCGGCGCCGACACGGGGGCGGGCGGCGAGGACGCCGGCAGCGCCGCCCTGCCCCTCCCCCCGACCGCCCGCCGCCGCCTCGAGACGCGGCCGCCGATGGCCGAGCTGACCGCTTCGGCGAGGGTCGCGGCCGTCGTCGGCTCTGGCTCGACCGCCTGACCATGCCGCTGCGCTGCGTCTACACCGACCTCGACGGCACCCTGCTCGGCCGGGGCGCCTCGCTCTTCCGCGACGCCGAGGGCGGCTTCTCACTGGCCCAGGCGCGCGGGCTGGAGGCCTGCCACCGGGCCGGGGTCGAGGTCGTGATCATGTCCGGCCGCCGCGAGGCGCAGGTCCACGAGGCGGCGCGGCTGATGGGCCAGACCTCCTACATATACGAGGCTGGCTGCGCCTTCGCGATCGACGGCGAGACGACGCTTTTGACCGGCGACCTCGTCCCCGACGAGGAGGGGACCGTCTACGAGAAGATCGAGGCGCGCGGCATCCCGCGGCGGCTCTTCGACCATTTCGGCGGCCGGCTGGAGTACCACTCGCCCTGGCACCACGGCCGGGTCCTCTCCCACCTCTTCCGCGGCAAGGTCGACGTCGAGGAGGCCAACCGGCTGCTCGAGGCCGAGGGGCACGGCGACCTGCGCCTGCTCGACAACGGCGCGATCGGCCGCGAGATGCCGGCGATCGAGGGGCCAACGCACGCCTACCACCTCGTCCCCAAGATGGTCAGCAAGGCCAACGGCGCCGCCGCCCACGCCCGCGCCCGCGGCTACGACCCCGCCGACTGCATCGCGGTCGGCGACTCGGTCGAGGACCTCGAGGTCGCCGCCTCCGTCGGCCGCTTCTTCGTCGTCGCCAACGCCCCCGAGCAGGACCCCGGCCTGCGCCGGCACCTCGCCGCCTGGGACAACGTCACGGTCACCGAGGGGGCGATGGGCGACGGCTTCTACGAGGCCGTGGTCAGCAGCCTCGTCGAACGCTGACGGCGGTCCGTCGATCTCTAGTATCGGCCCGGTACCCGTCCGCAGAGAGGAGAGCCGCTTGTCGCAGGAGAGCGCGACCGTCGCCGAGCAGGAGTACCTGGAGATCATGTTCTGGCTGGAGGAGGCCGGGCTGCCGATGACCGGCGCCAACATCGCCCGGGCGATGCAGCTCTCCCCGCCCACCGTCCACGAGATGATCGGCCGCCTCGTCGACGACGGCTACGTCGAGCGCAACGCCGACAAGTCGCTCGCCTTCACCGAGTCCGGCCGCGAGCACGCCAGCTACATCGTGCGCCGGCACCGCATGATCGAGCGCTTCCTCACCGACGTGCTGGGCATCCCCTGGGACGAGGTGCACGAGGAGGCGGAGCGGATCGAGCACGCGATGTCGCCGGTCCTGGAGGAGCGGATGCGGGCGGCGATCGGCGACGCGACGACCTGCCCTCATGGCCATCCGATCGTCGAGGGCATCCGCGAGCAGGGCTCGCTGCTCGCCGACGTCGAGGTCGGCGCCGACGTCGTCGTGCTGCGCTTCGAGAACGAGGCCGAGGAGCTGCTGCACTACCTAAAGGACGCCGGCCTGCACCCGGGACTGGCCGGCAAGGTCGACAGCTCCGACGAGGAGGGCGTGACGATCGCCTCCGCGGACGGCTCGCACCGCGTCTCGCTCAGCGTCGCCGAGACGGTCTCGGTGCGCGCCGACCCGGCGCCGCCGCCGCGCGCCGCGATCCCCGAGCAGCTGGTGCTGTCCCAGGACCGCTACGGCCGCTGAGCAGCCTAGGCCGGTGAGCCGGCGCGGATGCGCTCGAGCGCCCGCGCGATTCGCCCGACGCCCTCCGGAATGCGCTCCGGCGGCACGCTCGCGAACGAGAGCCGCAGGCTGTTCTCGCCGCCGTCGATCATGAAGTCGGGGCCGGCGACGAAGGCGACCCCCTCGCCCTTCGCCTCGACCAGCAGCGCCTGCGTGTCGGTGCCCGCGGCAAGGTCCAGCCAGAGGAAGTAGCCGCCGGCCGGGACGACGAACTCGGCCTCGGGGAGCTGATCGCGCAGCGCCTCGACGAGCGCGTCGCGGCGGTCCCGCAGGGCGCCCCGCACGAACTCGATGTTGGCGTCGAGGCCGCCCGAGCGGCACAGCTCCAGCACGACCGCCTCGGCCAGCATGTTGGGCGAGATGTAGGTCTCGTTGGCGCGCTTGGAGAGCTTGGCGATCTCCTCCGCCGGCCCGGCCAGGTAGCCGACCCGGACGCCGGGGCTGACCGTCTTCGAGAACGACGAGGCGTGGACGACCCGGCCCGCCCGGTCGAGCGAGAGCATCGTCTCCAGCGACTCGCCCTCGAAGGGCAGCTCGCGGTAGGGGTCGTCCTCGAAGATCCAGAAGCCGTGCTCGGCGGCCAGCTCGACCAGCCGCACCCGCTTCTCGGCCGAGAGCGTGCAGCCGGCGGGGTTGTGGAAGTTGGGGATGACGTGGGCGAGCTTCACCGGCCCCGCGGCGAGCGCCGCCTCGACAGCGGCGACGTCGATGCCGTCGGCCTCCAGCGCCACCGGCACCAGCTCGACCCCGAGCCGCTGCAGCATCAAGAGCGTGCGGTCGTAGGTCGGCTGCTCGACGATCACCCGGTCGCCGGCCTCGAGCAGGTGGTCGAAGAGCATCCAGCCGGCCTCCAGCGAGCCGTTCGCGATCATCACCTGGCCGGCGTCGAGACCGCCGTGCCGCTCGGCGACCCACTCGCAGAGGCCAGGATGGCCGACGCCGGTCCCGTAGGAGAGCGCTTTCTGCCAGTCCTCCGAGAGCGCCGACGCGGCCGCCTGCCGCACCGCGTCCTTGGGCAGGATGTCGGCGCTCGGTGCCCCGCGGGCGAAGGAAATCGTGTCGGCGGCCATCGTGCGCCGAGCCTAGCAACGGCGTCCTGATCGTTCCGGTGCGCCTTTTGCTCGTATAGGCGACAAAAGGCGCACCGGAAGCTCTCGCCACCCGGCCGGCCGGACCTATACTGGCCCGGATGGCACGGGGTACGAGCCGGGTTCGCGGCGCCGCGCTGCTCGCCGTCGCCGTGCTCGCCCTCGCGCTCGGCGCCTCTTCGCGGGCGCTCGACGGAGCCCGCGCCGCCCCACAGGCGTCACCGCGCGCGACGCCGAACCTCGCCAAGCGCCTGCTGCTGCGCCTCCACGACCTGCCCCTCGGCTACCTGGTGCTGGGCTCCGGCTCCACCGAGTCGTCGCTCCCCCTGTTCGGATGCGCGCCGATCGAACCGGCCGAACCCCAACCGCGGCTCGCCGCCTTCCTCGAGCGCTACTCGCCGCGCGGGTGCATGACCGTCCTCTACCGGCTGTTCCGGGTCCCGGACAGCGGACCGGCGCCCCGCCTGGTCGGCAGCGCCGCCGCCGAGCTGGGCAGCGTCGAGGGCGCCGAAGCGGGCCTCGCCGTCTCGCCCGAACTGCTGGGCCACCTCTTCGAAGACGAGCTGCCGGAGGAGGCGCCCCCGCCCGAGGTCGTCGGCGAGGCGACGCGGCTCTTCCACTGGCGCCAGGCCGGGCTCGTCTCGGACGAGGAGACGGTCGCGGTCGTCGCCTGGCGCTGGGGCGGCAGCGTCGGGCTGGTCCTGGTCGCCGGCGAGCGCACCGAGGCGGCCGACGCGGCGCATTCGAGCTAGCCCGGCGCCAGCAGAAGCACCTGGAAGCTCCCACCCCCTACCTCCCGGCCGAATACGACGACAGCGAGGTCGCGCTGGAAGACCCGGCGCTGCGGGTGCCGGTCTACTGGCTGGGCGAGACCTTCGAGCCCGGCCATGGATTGCCCCGCCTGCGGCTCGCCCACGCGGACTCGATCGCCAGGGGCGAGCCCCGCAACCCGCGCGTGACGCTCTCCTATGCCGACCGGCTCGACGACTCCGAGCAGGGGGAAGGGGTCCAGCTCGACGTCTGGACGCGAGGCCAGTGGAGGGACGTCCGCGAGTCGCGCGGGCAGCCGTTCGCGCTGCGTTGCCGCCAGTCACGCGCGCTCGACCTTCCGCGCGGTCGGGCCGTTCTCTTCAGAGGCCTCCGCCGCGGGGGGAGTTGCGATGAAGGTAAGCGCCGCAGGGGCACGCACATGGCCCTCGTCCACGTCGGCGGCGTCGTCGTGGTGGTCGACACCCTCTCGCTCTGCGACGTCTGCTCCGGCACGGGGGCCGGCCCCTACAACTCGTTCCACGGCATGGCGGCGATCGCGCGCGGCCTCGAGCGACGGCTCGCCGGCACCCGCTTCTCGGGCGCACCCGATCTACTCGCGGCCCCCGTCGCCGAAGCGGCGTCGGGACCGAGCGGGAAGCTGGCCGCCGGCGCCGAAGAAACCGTGCTGCGCCTGCACGACCTCCCGCCCGGCTACGCGATCGAAGGCGACAGCGGCTGCGAAGCCTTCGAGCCCACCGGGCTCCTCGAGTCGCTCGACAGATGGATCGTCGAGAACCGGCCGGAAGGATGCAAGTTCGAGTACGAGCGCCGCTTCCGAGTGCCCGGCTATGGGCCGGCGCCGTTGCGGGTCGTCGCCGAATCCATCGGCACGCCGAGCGCCAGGGCAGCTGCCAAGGGCATCGGGGTCGTCTCGCGACTCATCCACAAATTCGTCAAGGTGCGGCTGCGCAAGGCGGTCTCGATCGGGCCCGGCGGCGCCACCGCAACCCTCTATCGCTACAGACAGAGGTTCGTGGAAGACCCAGAGACGACCACGTTGATCCTCTGGCAGCACGGCAACACGATCGCGGCCCTCACGGTGGGCGGGATGACGCCTCAGAACGACGACAGGGCCGCCCTCCACTACGCGCGGATCCAGCAGGGACGCCTCGAAGCTCCGTCGCCTTATACGGAAGCCGAACGGGACGACACCGAGGTGGAGCTCGACGACCCGAGCCTGAAGGTCCCCGTGTACTGGGTGGGGCGCGTCTTCCACCCCGGGCGGGGCTGGCCCACCGAAGAGCTCCGGATCGCCAAGGCGGGCGAAGACAGCGGTTTGCCGGGCGTCGAGCTCATCCTCAGATACGACGGGTTCGACCTCGAAACCTGGACCCGACAGAGCTGGACGCGCTTCCGGGACTCATTCCGCGGCAGCCTGAGCCGGAGGCGCTGCGCCCGGACGACCGCCTTCGAGTGGGAAGGCGGACACGCCCTCATCTCCGCCGGCTACGCGCGCCGGAGGTTCCCCGACGGCTGCCCGAGCTTTCCCCCGACCCGCTACCGGGCGCTGGCCCATATCGGCGGCGTGGTGATCGGCGTCAACCAGACGACCTGCAGGTGCCTGAGCCCCGGCTCCGGGCTCAACGACTCCTCCCTCGCCGGGATGAAGGCGATTCTCCGCGGGCTGACGCTGCGGCCGAAGCCGGCCTACTGAAGCGCGCGCAGCGTCTCGACGGCGATCCGCGCGGTCTCGGTCGGGCTTTCGCCGACTCGCACGCCCTTGGCCTCCAGCGCCTCCTTCTTGGCCTGGGCGGTGCCCGAGGAGCCGGAGATGATCGCGCCGGCGTGGCCCATCTGCTTGCCGGGCGGCGCCGTGAAGCCGGCGATGTAGGCGACGACGGGCTTGGAGATCTCGGCGGCGATGAACTCGGCGGCGCGCTCCTCGGCGTCGCCGCCGATCTCGCCGACCATCACGATCAGCTCGGTCTCCTCGTCGGCCTCGTAGAGCTTGAGGATGTCGATGAAGTCCGAGCCGACGATCGGGTCGCCGCCGATGCCGACGATCGAGGAGTTGCCCTCGCCGGCCTGCTTCAGCTCGTTGCCGATCTGGTAGGTCAGCGTGCCGCTCTTGGAGACGACGCCGATCTTGCCGGGGTCGAAGAACTGGGCGGGGATGATGCCGACGTTGGCCTTGCCGGGCGAGAGCACGCCGGGGCAGTTCGGCCCGATCAGCCGCACGCCCGCCTCCTGCGCCTTCCAGTAGGTCTTCAGCATGTCGAGGACGGGGATGCCCTCGGTGATCGCGATCACCGTCTCGACGCCGGACTCGATCGCCTCGTCGATCGCCGGCGCGGCGAAGCGGGCCGGGACGAAGATCATCGACGTGTTGGCGCCCTCCCGCTCGACCGCCTCGCGGATCGAGTCGTAGATCGGCACGCCCTCGACGTCCTGGCCGCCCTTGCCGGGCGTGACGCCAGCGACGAGGTCGGTCCCGTAGGACCGGTTGCGCAGGCCGTGGAAGGAGCCCTCGCGGCCGGTCAGGCCGGAGACGACGAGCTTGGTCTCGTTGCCGACGACGATGCTCACGCGCTCGCTCCCGCGTCCGCGACGGGCGCGCCGCCCGCCAGCTCGACCACGCGCTTCGCCGCGCCGAGCATCGTCTTCTCCTGGTGCAGGTTGGGCAGGTCGGCCTCGGCGAGGATCGCCAGGCCCTCCTCGGAGTTGGTGCCGTCGAGCCGCACGACGAGCGGCACGCCGAGGTCGAGCTGGCCCGAGGCCTCGACGATCCCCTTGGCGATCTCGTCGCAGCGGGTGATGCCGCCGAAGATGTTGAAGAGGATCGCGGTGACCTTCTCGTCCGAGGAGATCACGGTCAGCGCGTCGACGATCGCCTCCGCCTTGGAGCCGCCGCCGGCGTCGAGGAAGTTGGCCGGCGCGCCGCCCGCCTGCGCCACCACGTCGAGCGTCGACATGCAGAGGCCGGCGCCGTTGGCGAGGATGCCGACGTTGCCGTCGAGCTTGACGTAGGTGAGCCCCTTCTCCTTCGCCATCTGCTCCTGGGGGTCGTCGACGGCGTCGGCAATCTCGGCCAGGTCCTGGTGGCGGAAGAGAGCGTTGCCGTCGATCGTCACCTTCGAGTCCAGCGCGACGACGTCGCGCCCGGCGGTGACGATCAGCGGGTTGACCTCGATCAGGGTCGCGTCCTCCTCGCGCGCCACCTCGGCCAGCTTCACGAGGACCTCGGCGGCCTGGTCGAGGGCGTCCTCGGCGAGGCCGGCGTCGGCGACGATCGAGCGCGCCGCGGCGGCGTCGAACTCGCGGGTCGGGTCGACGTGCCGTTTGACGAGCGCGTCGGGGTCCTCGGCGGCGACCGCCTCGATGTCCATGCCGCCCTTGGCGGAGACCATCGCCAGCAGCTTCTTCTCGCCGCGGTCGAGGATGATCGAGGCGTAGTACTCCTCGGCGATGTCGGAGCCGCCCTCGATCCAGACCTGGTCGACCCGGAACGGGCCCTCGCCGTGGGGGCCGACGATGTCCATGCCGAGGATCGCGTCGGCGTGCTCGCGCGCCTGCTCGGCGTCGGCGGCGATCTTGATCCCGCCCGCCTTGCCGCGGCCGCCGATCAGCACCTGCGCCTTGATCGCGCACGGGTAGCCGATCCGCTCCGCCGCCGCGACGGCCTCCTCGACGGTCTTGGCGACCTCGCCGCTCGGCACGGCGATGCCGTGCGCGGCGAACAGCTGCTTGCCCTGGTACTCGAGGAGGTCCATGGTGGTTGGCGCGCCCTGCCGAGCGCGGCGGGCAGCCTATAAGATGCCGCGCCGCATGCCCCTGCCCGCCTTGAAAACCATCAAATGGGTGACCACGGATTGCTACGGCACCCTGATCGACTGGGAGAAGGGCATCCTCGAGGCCTGCCGGAAAGAGGCGGAGAAGGACGGCTTCAGCTTCGACGAGGGGCCCTTCATGGAGCGCTTCTTCGAAGTGCAGGCCGAAATCATGGCCGGCTCCTACGAACTGTACGCCGAGGTGCTGCGCCGCACGATCGTCAAGGTCGCCCGCGAGTTCGGCTGGGAGATCGAGCCCTCTCGCGCCCAGTTCCTGCCCGACAGCGTCGCCTACTGGCTGCCCTTCCGCGAGGCGAACGCGGCGATGGACCGGCTCGGCAAACGCTACGAGATCGGGATCGTCTCCAACATCGACGACAAGCTGCTCGGCATCTCGCGCCGTCACCTGCGGACCGAACTCGACCTCGTCGTCACCGCCCAGCAGGTGCGCAGCTACAAGCCGGACCCGACCCACTTCAAAGAGTGCGCGCGGCGGATCGGCAGCAAGAAAGGCTGGGTCCACATCGCCGCCGGCTACGCCACCGACGTGGCGCCGCTGCTGAAAATGAACGTGCCGGTGATCTGGGTCAACCGCCACGGCGAGAAGCTGGAGGGGCGCAAAGCCCCCGCCGCGACGGTCAAAAACTTCCGCGACGCGGCCAAGAAGCTCGGCGCGTCCTAGCCATTTCCTAGCTTTCGCAACTTAGCCGGGGCAGCCCGGTTTCTCCCTTGATGCACCGAGTGAGCGACATTCGCGGACACCTCGCCGCGCGGCTTGCGATCGCCGCGGGGCTGCTCGCCGTGCTCTGCGCGCTGGCGCTGGCGATCTCCACGCCGCCCAGCGCCGCCGGCGCGATCCCGCCGCCCCGCACCGCCGGCCAGGCGCCCAGCTTCGTCGTCATCCAGACCGACGACCAGACGATCGACAGCCTCTACGAGACCTTCGAAACCTTCCCCGGCGCGGGCGAGACGCGGGTGATGCCCAACACCCTCGACCTGATCGCAAAGAAGGGGATGACGTTCAACCGCTACTACGTCCCCTACCCCCTCTGCTGCCCGTCGCGGGTCAGCCTGCTGACCGGCCGCTACGCCCACAGCCACAACGTCAAGGGGAACGTCCAACCCAACGGCGGCTTCCTCGGCTTCAGCTTCAGGGGGGCGATGCAGAACAACCTCGCGACCTGGCTCCAGGCCGCCGGCTACCGGACGATCCACGTCGGCAAGTTCCTCAACGGCTACGGCGACGAGCCCTACAGCACCGGCACCGAGGTCCCGCCGGGCTGGAACGCCTGGTACTCGATCCCCAAGTCCGACACCACGCACTACTACTACGGGTGGAGCGTCAACGCGAACGGCCAGATCCTCGGGCCGTTCGGCGACGAAGGCAGCTGGGAGACGCGCGAATACGGCGTCCGCGACGACTTCGGCTGCCCCTCCGCGCCGGCCAACGGCCAGCCCTGCTTCTACATCACCGACAAGCTGACCGAAATCGCCAGCAACGAGATGCTGGCGACGCCGGCCGAACAGCCCTTCTTCACCCTGCTCGACTACACCGCCCCGCACGGCGACTTCCGCAAGCCCGCCGGGCCGGAGCCGGCGCCGCGCCACTACGACTGGTTTCGCGGCAAGCGACTCCCCCACGATCGCTCCGAAGGGTTCGACGAGGGCACCGTCACCGACAAGCCGAGCTTCATCCGGGAAGCGTCGCACCTGACGCCGAACGAGAAGCGGACCTACCGCATCTACTACGAGAAGCAGCTGGAGTCGCTGCGCGCGGTCGACGACGGCGTCAAGCGGATCGTCGACACGCTTGGGGCGATGGGACGGCTCGGCAACACCTACGTGCTCTTCCTCTCCGACAACGGCTTCTTCTTCGGCGAGCACCGCCTGCTCGGCGGCAAGTTCCTCGCCTACGAGCCGGCCACCCACATGCCGCTGCTGATCAGAGGGCCGGGCATCCCTCCCGACAGCTCGACCGGCGAGCTGGTCGCCAACGTCGACATCGCGCCGACGCTGCTGCAGCTGGCTGGGGCGGAAGCGACCAAGAGCATCGACGGGCGCTCGCTGGTCCCCTTCATGGAAGACCCCGAACTGCGCAGCCGCCGCCCGATCCTCTTCGAGTCCTTCGTCGAGACCAGCGACGTCGAAGCGCAGGGGGCGATCCCGACCGAAGGCACGACGACGGCCACGACGGTCCCCACCGCCTCGGCGAGCGCCACGGCCTCGCTCCTCGCCCCGCCCAAGGACTACGCCGGGATCCGCCTCGGCCCCTACAAGTACATCGCCTGGCCGAGCGGCGAGAAGGAGCTCTACAACATCAACCGCGACCCCAACGAGCTCAACTCGCTGCACAAGGTCCCCAACTTCTTCCCGATCCGCAACTTCCTGCACCGCCAGATGAAGCGACTGCTCGACTGCACGGGAGCGATCTGCCGGGAAGTGACGCCCAAGCTCCCCCTCACCCGCATCGAGTTCCAGCGCTTGCGGGCTCAGCGACAGCGGGAACTGCGGGAACGGGAACGAGAGCGCGAACGCGCCCGCCGCGAACGCGAAAGAAACCGCTAGCGGTAGCAAGAGCGTCGGGAGCCGGTAAGTCCTCCCCTACGCCTAACACCCGCCGAAGGCGGGTGTGATTGAGAGCCGCTTCGCGGCAGGAATCACTCCGCGGTGCCGGGGGGAGGCTAGGGGGAGGACTCACCGGCTCCCGACGAGGCGCTCCCGCCTCTCGAGAGGTGCTACTCGATTACGGCGAGGGTGTCGCCGGAGGAAACGGCCGCTCCCTCGGTGACATTTAGCGTCGTCACCTTGCCCGAACGGTGGGCGGCGATCTCGTTCTCCATCTTCATCGCCTCGATCACGCAGATCAGGTCGCCCTCGGAGACCTCGGCGCCCTGCTCGACGGCGACCTTGAGCACGGTGCCCTGGAGGGGCGAGGGGAGGGACTCGCTGGAGGCGCTGGCGCCGCCGCCGCCCTTGCGCTCGCGCTTGGGCGGCTTGCGGCCGCCGCCCGCTGCCGGCCCCGGGTTGCCGGCGGCGGCGAGCGCCTCGCCGAGCACCTTGACGTCGAAGAGCTTGCCGGAGACCTCGACCTTGTAGTCGCGGGCGACGAGCTCGGTCCCGTCCTCGCTCGGGGCGGGCAGGGCGTCATCGGCCGGCGCGGTCGTCTTCAGCCACTCCCTGTCTTCCATCAGGTCGCGGCAGGTCTCCCCCCGCGCCCACTGCTCGGTGGCGAGGATCGCCTTGTGGAAGGGGATCAGCGTGGTGAGGCCGCCGACCTCGTACTCGTCCAGCGCCCGCAACATGCGGCGCGTCGCGTGCTCGCGGTCGACGTCCCAGACGATCAGCTTGGCCACCATCGGGTCGTACATCGGCGTCACTTCGGAGCCCGCCTCGACGCCCGAGTCGACGCGCACGCCCGGGCCGGCCGGCTCGCGATAGGTCGTGATCGCGCCCGGCGCCGGCGCGTAGTTCTTGTGCGCCGCCTCGGCGTTGATCCGGCACTCGATCGCCCAGCCGCGCAGCTCGACGTCGTCCTGGGCGATCGAGAGCGGCTCGCCGGCGGCGATCAGCACCTGCTCGCGGACGATGTCGACGCCCGTGACCATCTCGGTCACGCAGTGCTCGACCTGCACCCGCGTGTTCATCTCGAGGAAGAAGTACTCGTCGCCGACCTGCATGCCCTCGATCGTGCCGGCGCCGCGGTAGCCGACCGCGGCGGCCGCATCGGTTGCGATCTTGCCGATCCGCTCGCGCATCTCCTCGTCCACGTGCGGGCCGGGCGCCTCCTCGACCACCTTCTGGTGGCGGCGCTGCAGCGAGCAGTCGCGCTCGCCGAGGTGGATCACGTTGCCGTGCGAGTCGGCGAGCACCTGCACCTCGACGTGGCGCGGGTCGACGAGGTAGCGCTCGATGTAGACGCGGGGGTCGGAGAAGAACTTCTCGCCTTCGCGCGAGGCGCCCTCGTAGGCGTCCTGGAGGTCATCAGGCGTCATCGCGACCCGGAAGCCCTTGCCGCCGCCGCCACCCGCCGCCTTGCAGGCGACCGGGTAGCCGGCCTCGTCGGCCTGGCGCTTGGCGCCCTCTAGATCGGCCGCGACCTCGGTCGAGCCGGGGACGATCGGCACGCCGGCCTCGGCCATGATCTCGCGCGCCCGCGTCTTGGAGCCCATCGCTTCGATCGCCTCGGGCGGCGGGCCGATGAAGACGATGTCCGCGTCGGCGCAGGCGCGGGCGAAGTCGGCGTTCTCGGCGAGGAAGCCGTAGCCGGGATGGATCGCCTCGGCGCCCGCCTGCTTGGCGGTCTCGATGATCTTCGGGATGTTCAGGTAGCTCTCGGCCGGGACCGCGGGGCCGATCAGGAAGGCCTCGTCGGCCTCGCGCACGTGCGGCGCCTCGCGGTCGATCTCCGAGTAGACGGCGACCGAGCCGATCCCCATCTCCTTCAGCGTCCGGGCGACCCGGATCGCGATCTCGCCGCGGTTGGCTATCAGCACCTTCTCGAACATCGGACGCGGCACTCTATTAATGCCGCGCACGGAATAGGGTGCCGGCCCCATGCTCATTGAGCTGCAGAGCCATTCGACCGTCTCCGACGGCCAGCTGGCCCCCGCCGGGGTGGTCGAGGAAGCCGCCAAGGCGGGGGTGACCACGCTGGCGCTGAGCGACCACGACGCGATCGCCGGGGTCGAAGAGGCGGCCGAGGCGGCCGAGCGGCTGGGGGTCGAGCTGGTGCCGGCGATCGAGATGTCGTGCGTGCACGAGTACGCCGAAGACCTGCACGTATGCGGCTACTGGGTCGACCTGGGCAAGATCGCCGCTGCCTGCGAGCGCGCCCAGCACGAGCGGGTCACGCGGGCCGGCGAGATCGTCGAGAGGCTGCGGGGCGAGGGCTTCGACCTGCACCTCGAGGACGCCGTCCGCGAGGCCGGCGACGCGCTCTCGATCGGCCGCCCCCACATCGCCCGCGCGGCGGGCGCCACGGGCGACCTCGGCCCCTTCTTCGAGGAGTACCTGGTGCCCGGCGCCAAGGCCTTCGTGCCGCGCCGCTGGCCGACCGCCGAGCAGGCGGTCGAGGTCATCAAGGAGGCCGGCGGCGTGCCGGTCGTCGCCCATCCCTACTGGGACATCTCAGAGCCGGCCGAGGTCGAGGAGCTGATCCGCGCCCTGCCGGTCGAGGGCGTCGAGGCCTTCTACCCCACCCACAGCAAGGAGCAGACCGAGCACCTGCTCTCGCTCTGCGACGAGCTCGGCCTCGTCCCGACCGCCTCCTCGGACTACCACGGCCCGACGCACAAGACCTTCGCGAAGTTCGGAGCCTACGAGACGTACGGCCTGGCCGAGCCGCGGGTGCCGGGCAGACGCTGAGTCCCCAGTCACCCGCTTAGCGACGAAACGAAACGAGGCCGCCAGCGGCGGCCTCGTTTTCGCTTTCGATACCTCGCTATTACGCCTCCGGCGCCGTGACCGCCCAGGAGCCGATCCCCATCACCGGCGTGTTCACCGGCGACTGGAAGATCAAGGTCACACCGCTGTTCGAGAGGTAGTTGTCCTCCGTGAGCCCTTCGGTGAAATCGTTCCAGATGACCGACGCCACAGGGATGAAGGACGCCCGATAGACACAGAGGAACCCAGGTTCGGCGACGGGGTCTTCAGCAGTCCCGGGACAAGCCTCTTCGACCGCCGCGTTGTCGGCTTCGCATTCACCTTTTTCGGGTTCAGGCAAAGCGGAGCAGTCGGCCGGCTGAGGCAGGACGTAGACGACGTCCGGCTTCTCGGAAAGGGGGAGGCCGAACGAAATCGAGGCCGTGTGGAACGACGCTTCTTTGTCCGTGATCCCCACAGACCACGCTCCACTCAGCGACTCCCCCGGCGGAAGAATCCCGCCGACGGTCCAAGGCGAGCCCGCTTTTCCTTGTTTGCCAGCGGGGCCGGGCGCGCCTTCCTGGCCCGCTGGGCCCGCTGGGCCCGCGGGGCCGGCTGGACCGGCAGGGCCCTGCGGCCCAGGAATCGCAACCTGCTTCGCGATCTTCCTAACTTCTTTTTTCTGCTTGGCGGTCAGGCCGCCGACAGCAAATGCCGCCCCACTCAGCGCGGTGACCAGCGCCACCACCGCCACGATGAATCCGGCGGTCCCTAGCCTGGCATGAAGTCGAGAAAACACTTTTACTCCTCCCTGTCAGTTAATTCGATTTCAGCGAAAGCTTCTTTCTATTCATGACGCTTGCCCTTGCATTTCGGCCTTACGTAGGGCCGAGTTTCAGAGGACCTTCCGTTCTGTCCCTTTAGCTGGGTCAGAGCGCGACTCTGTGACGCGCAAAGGTCTCTGCTGTTGGCGATCAGGCTTTTGTCACCTACAGCCATCTTCAATACGAACTTCGAGAATGGGGCATCGGGGACCGAAGGGAACGTCGCCCTGAGGCGCCCGCGAACCGAGTCGATGCGGCCCACCAGGTGCAGGTCGATCTGACCTCGCAGCGCGACTACGAGGTCCGGCAGCGTGTTGTCCGATGACCTGAGATAGACCCGGCCCCTGAGAGGCCGGTCCAGCAATGGAGTCCTGACTGCCGCGGATCCATAGATAGATCCCTTCGGGCATTGGTTTGCCGAGAATTGGACCCGCGTGCAGACGGTCCCTATATGCGCTTGCTCCAGGAACACGCTATGGGGGAGCGTCACGACCGCCTTCATGACGTGGGCGTCGCGATTCTTCGCTTTGAGAACAGCACGCAGGGCCGGGTGGCCGCCGCGATTGGTCGACCCTCTGAGGTCTAGCCTCAACTCAGGCTCAAAGCCAAGGTCGGCGCAGTGCGTCGCTTGAAAGTCATCGCTGGGAGTGGCGACGGCGCCACTGGACGTGCCTACGACGGCCTTGATCGTCGTTGCCGAGCAATTGGTCGGGTTCAACGTGAAGTTCCGCCGATCGATGTCGACATGCACGGTGCGGTAGAGGACCGGCACTCCTTCCAGGATCTGTGGGAGTGGATCGGTCTTGACCGTCACCCTGGTCGACGCGGGATCGACGTAGATCCCGGACCGGTTGACCACCAAGCCGAAATCGAACGGTCCCGCCCGAGCTGGAACTTTGGTGACGATCGAATACGGGGCTCCTCGATAGGGCCCGGCAAGGTAGACGGCGGTCGGCTCCTCGCCGGGTCGCGGAAGCCACAGCGGTGCTCCACCCACACCCGCCGCGACATGCGCGGTGCCGATGCGGCTTTCGACAGAGCAGGCCGCACTGAGCGCCGCCGCGTCGGAGCAGAGTGGAATTCCAGCGAGCTTCGCGAGAAGGCCGTGGGGCAACCCGAGCTCCAGGGTCTGGAGGTTCGCTTCGCCGTCCTCGCGAGTCAGGCTCATCGTGAAGGCTCCGAAGCGCCCTCCAGCGGGGTTCACCGTGCCGGCTCGAAGCTTCGGCGAGAAACCTCCCTTTTCGCAGCCACTTGCGATCCGCATCTCGGTCGTGCCTGAGGCGGGCGGCCGCCCAGACCAGGGGTCGAACTGGAAATGCGTCTGAAAAGTGCCGCAATCGGGTGGGGTCGACAGCGGTGCCCGCGGGCCGCCGGACACGCGCAGCCGAAGCTCTCGTATCGGCACCTGAGGATTGCCTCCCAGGGCGGGAATTCCAGCGAAGACAGCGGTCAGCTGGCCGCTCACGCGGTCGGCCCGGATCTCAGCCGGGAGCTTCAGGTGCACGCCCTGCTCGTCGGTGACCACCCAGAGGCCGAAAAGACGCCCGTCCTCCGGCGTGCGCTGGTAGACCGCTCCCTTCAAAGTGCGTTCCAGCCCCGGCACCTCGAGTTCCACGGAGCCGAGCTTGGAGGCGTCGGGGCAGGCGGAAGCGTTGGCGGTGCCGAGGCCAACCTGATCGGCGCCGCAGGCAGCGAGCCCGTCGGCCGCGGCCGGATTGATGGTGAGCCCGGCAGGCAGGGTGACGGCGGCGCTCTTCAGCGTGGACGTCGCGAGATCTTTGGGCGCTTCGCTTTGCGGAATCCGCAGGACCGCGTCGAGACCCGTCGGCGCGGCGGCCTCCTGATTGGTGGTCACTGCGGTCAATACCGGGTTGAAGCTCAGTTTCTCGCATCCGGCGATCTGGGGAAATGGCGCGCTGAGAGTCGAGGGGCTGCCCGGAAGCTGGTAGCTCACAGCGGTGACCGTGATCTGACGCCGTAACGAGCAGTCGGTCGGATTGGAGAGAAATGGGACCAGCGGCTGGTTGGAGGAGCGGCCGCCCACGGGAGTCTTGTGCTCCAGCGCTTCGCTGGGAGTCAACCGCAGATCGTCATGCGCTTCGTCTGCCGGAACCCCCCATAGCGTCGTCTGCGCGCTCAACACGCGTGCCGCCGAGGGCGCGCCTTCCACCGTGGCGGTCAACGAGTAGTCGACCGGGTTGAGCCGAACGTTGATCAGCGACGGATAGGGGCCGGCGAACATGCCGAAGCGGGCGACGACCTCCCCACCGGGGGAATACATGTTGTAGATCGGCTCGATCAAGGTGCCGAATTCCGCGAGGACGATTTCGACTACCCCGAGCTGAGCGTCCTGCGGGCATTCGCTCTTCGACGGTTCCGGGCCGAGCTGGGCAACGCTGCAGCGCTGGAATGGCTGCGGGTTCCCGATCATCCCCGGTGGCAGCGAGATGAGCACATCCCGGGTGCGGCCATACGGTTCGAGGCCCTTCTGGGTGAGCTTGAAGCTGGTGGTGAGATCGGCGTGGGCGCCGGCCTGGTTGCTCGACAGGGAGGCTCCAACCGTTTCGAGCGCGTACTTGTCGAATTCTTCGGCTGCGCTGGCCCCATCCGCGGAGAGAAGGGCAAAAGCCAGCAGCAGCCCGGTCAGCCGCGCTGCTACCTGTAGCGGGAAGCCGATCACTTTCCAACCCCCTTTCTCGCGCCAGCCTCCGCACGGTGGGATTTGCGGCGTTTCTTGAGACAGCGGACCTTGCCGTGGCGCCTGACCCTGCGCATGCCCTTGCCGCATCTGCGTCGGGCGGCGTTGGCAGCGCTCCTTCGAGCACCGCTGTTCGGCATGGTGAGAGAGGGAGCTTGGGTTATATCGGGACGGCAACCGTCGCCTTCACAGCTCGCGACCACCGGGGTCCCGAACCCGCCTCCCCCACGAGCGTCGTAAATCGAGACCATGTCACCGGCGTCGGAGTCGGTGAGCACGTCCGTGGTGGTGAAGAAGACGTCACGCCCGCTGGCACTGACGCCGTAAAGGTAGCTGGGCCTCGCGCTGCGGCCGGAGGTGATGAGGTAAACGCAACCACCCGCACGGGTACAGCTGCCCATCCCCTCTTCCTCCCACTGATAGACGTCCTCAGCTCGATTGTTGTCGTAGGAGACGAGTGCTTCGGCCGACTGGAAGAAAGCGCGATCGCCTCCCGCGGCCAGATTGGAAACCGCGGTCGAGTGCCCCAGCGGAGGGCTAACGTCTTCATCCGTCCGGAGCACCTGGAGGGTGGCGCCTCCCGCGGCCGCGAGACCAGTTGGAACGCAGGAAAGGCAGTGGAGGCGATTCGAGTCGGTGTCGTAGCGGTAGACCTGCGGAGAGCCGCCAGGGTCGTATTCGTCGAGGTTGGCGCGCGACTGGAAGAGAAGGACCGATCCGTCCCGATTGGCGCGTGACGGGTCGCGAGTCGGGTTCCCCTCGCGTATGGCCAGCGCCCAGAGCCCGAGCCCGTCGACCTTGCCAGTCGAACCGTCTTCCCCTTCCACGTCTCTCGCGGTCACCGTGGCCACGAATCGGATCTCGCCCTCTTCGGAGAGGTAGAGGTTCTGTTTGCCTTTCTTCGCGATATCGCCGTTCGGGTTTTCGCCCGAGCCAGCAATCGAGCTCGTCGATACGAAGTAGGCGCGCCTGCCGCTCTCAGCTACGTTCACCGGGATGGCGTTGCCCACCTGGGTGAACGGGGTCTCCGCATTGGCCTCGGTGTCGAAGGCATAGATATCGCCTGCCCTGGCGTAAAAGATCCGTCCGCCCCCCTCCGAGACGCCAAGGAAGGTGAGACCGTCGCCGATCTCGAAGGTCTCGGAGTTCTCGACGCGCAGATAGAGCGTGGTGCCGATGGTGAAGGCGATGCCCTCGCCGTCGGGCGAGGCGCCGACAAAGGTCGCGTCCTTGTCGCTCGCAGGGGTGACGTCGCCTGGAAGCAAGGAGACGACGTGGGTGACTTCGTCGGAGGTGCGGTCGTAGACGGCCGTGGTACCCGTCGGCGGCGCGTCGGGCTCGAGTTGAATAGGGACATGCAGGAGGTTCTGCGTTTGGAAGACGATGTGGCTGGCCCCGGCCGTGATCAGCTTCCCTTCTGCCCACGAGTCCGTTCCCTCTCGACCGCGACCGACGAGCTCCAGACGCCCGTCTGGGTACCTCACGTAACTCGCTACGCCGTCGATCAGGGCGGAGCCTTCCCCACCCGCGAGCCAGAACGCGAAACCCTGATCCGGCGAGGTGCTTTCCGGGGAAGGGAGGGTCGATTGACTGCCCGAGGGCGAGGCGCTTTCGGTCACCCAGCCAAGGGGGGTGCGCGCCACGCGGTAGCGATCGCCGTTGAGACCGCCGGCGCCTTCGGTGCCCGGCAGGACGCCTCCGGAGGTGAAGAAGGAGATGGCGTCTCCCGTCGGGGCGACCATCGCATCGGGCATCGCGTCCCCATTCCCTTCAATCCCGTGGGGCGCTAGGCCATTGGTGTCCGATGGCGTCACCAACTCGTAGGCGCGGCAATCTGGAAGCAACGCCGAGTAGCCGGTCCGAGAGTGCGCGTTCACACAGTCGTCGCCGAGCGGCGCGTCGGCGTAGGTAGTGAACGTCGCCTCTTCTTCATCGCTTCCCGCCGCGTTCTGGGCGAAGACGCGGAAGCGATAGCCGACTCCGGGCGTCAGCCCGCTGGCCACGGTCGAAACCTCGGCATCGAGGCTCGAGGGCGAAATCGCTCCCCCCTGCACGACCGGAACCCCGCTGAAGCTGCTGCCGGCTTCTTCGTAAGCCTCCTGGGTGGTGAGCTGGAAGCTGTAGCTGGCAGTGCCTCCGGACGGATTTATCTTCGCCTGAAGCTCGGCTTCCGTTTCCCCGAGGGCCGCGACCGAGGCGAGCCGCACCACGGGGGGCTGTTCGTTCGGCGGGTTGTACGCGAGCGCCCGGTTTTTGAGCGAGGGGACAAAGAGATAGTGATGGTTGGCGGCGCCGGGAGCGTTGCTCACGGCGATCTGCAGCGGTTCGCCCCCTTCGAACAGAGCAGGATCGAGCTCGAGCGTCGAGATCAGCTCGTAGTCCGCGTCGATCTGAAAGACCTTCTTGCTCAGCTCGAGGTCGCCGACAAAGAACTCGCCGGTTTCCTCGTCCACCGCGATCGACATCCACCCCTTCGCCGAGACGAAGCGTTCACTCGGCGGGTTCGGCCCTTCCACTTCTGCCAGCACTTCCCTCGGATCATCCGCGTTGAGGACGAGGATCCAGCATTTGGTGACGTCGCCGGTAGGGCAGGAGCTGGCGTAGAGCCGCCTCCGCTGAGAGTCTACGGCGACAAAAGTCGCCTCGGCGATCTTCTCGCTGGAGACGGTGTCGAGCAGGGCGTTGTTTTCGGCGGCCGACCCGTACTCGACGATCGAGAAGCTCTGCGCGGCGAAAACATGGTCGTTGGAGGCATCTACCGCAACGCCTCCGTTGAAGGAGCTAGCGGTTGTCGCGATCGAAACTCTCGGGTTGCCATACTCGATTTCACCCTCCTCCGGTTTGTAGACCGTGGGGCTGTAGCGACTGATCTCGGCGTTCGTGCCCGGCGTTTGATCGACGACATAGACGTTTCCTTTGCTGTCGACCGCCACGCTCTTAGGACCGAACGAATCCTCGATCTCGGCGATGAAGACCCCGTCGGGGCTGAAGACGTCGATTCGGCCGTCAGACCCTTCAAGGGCGCCATAGCTCACGACGTAGACGTAGCCGCTAGGGGCGACGGCGATCGCCCGCGGGTTGGCGAACGGGTTGGGCGGATGCTTGTCAGGGCATCCCGGGTCGGCTATGGGATCGACTTTTGAGATCCCGCAGCCGCCGGTCAGCGATAGGGCGGGATCGTATTCGTACGGGACGTCCGCCCCCAGGGCGGACTCGGAGCCCCCCAGGCCGAGAAGCCCGATAACTGCCAATAACGCCAGTGCCAGCTGTCGCAATCGCCCCACGCCCTGCCCTCTCCATCTTCGCCAGCGTTCGAAGACCCCCGCCCACCGGCATCGCTCACTGGCCAACCCTGGATCCCTGCGCGGAAAGACGAGCCTGTTTTCTGGCGTTAGCGTACCAGATTGTTTTTCATTTTGAAGGGTCTGCTCCCCAGACTGGCGCGGAAACTAAGAGCGATGCCATTCCAATGTTCACAGCTTGGCGATGACAGTCGTGCACACGAGACCTGACGGCCTGGATCCGTACCGGGGCCTTCGCGCACGCGACGGGGGCGCGCTCCGCCGCGAGACGCTGCTATGGGGAGTCATCTTGCCTTGCGCGGTAGCTTCCGCGGCGGACTCGGCCGGAGGCGTCAGGAGGGCTGAACCGCTCCGAACTGCATCAACTTCTCATCCTGCTGAGGTAAGAAGTTGATGCAGTTCCGGCTGTGGGGCGGCGGAGGCCGCTCAGGCAGTAGGAGCCGTGCTAAGCCGCTACGGGAGCCGCCGGCAGCAGGTCGCGCTGCTCGAGGTAGGCGATCAGCTTCTGCGCCGACTCCTCGGCGCTTTCGCTTTCGGTGTCGCAGACGACCTCGGGGCTCTCCGGGGCCTCGTAGGGGTCCGAGACGCCGGTGAATTCCTTGATCTCGCCCGCGAAGGCTTTCTTGTAGAGGCCCTTGACGTCACGCTCGGCGCAGGTGTCGACCGACGCCTTGACGTAGACCTCGATGAAGCGGTCGCCCATCGTCTCGCGCGCCTCGTCGCGGATCTCCTTGTAGGGGGAGATCGCGGCGGTGATAACCGGCACGCCGTTGCGGGAAAGGAGGTCGGCGACGAACGCGATCCGGCGCACGTTGGTGTCGCGGTCCTCTTTGGAGAAGCCGAGCCCCTTGGAGAGGTTTTCGCGCACGATGTCGCCGTCGAGGATCTCGAGCCTGGAGCCGCGCTCGCGCAGCTCCTTCTCGAGGATGCCCGAGATCGTCGTCTTGCCGGCTCCCGAGAGCCCGGTGAACCAGAGGGTGAATCCCTTCTCGCCAGCCATCGCTACGTCAGTCCTCCTTGTAAGCGTCGATCAGAATGTCCGCCACCTCGTTGCGCGAGAACTCCTGCGGCGGCCTTTCGCCGTTGCCGAGCATCTCGCGCACCTTGGTGCCGCTCAGGAACACGTGGGCCTCGGCGCCGTGCGGGCAGGTCTTGCCCGACGCCATCCCCTCGCACTCGTTGCACCAGAAGCTGTGCTCGAAGAAGAGCGGCTCGATGCCCAGCTCCTTGGTGTCCACCTCGTCGAAGATGTGCTGCGCGTCGTAGGTGCCGTAGTAGTCGCCGACCCCGGCGTGATCGCGGCCGACGATGAAGTGGGTGGCGCCGTAGTTGCGACGCGCGATCGCGTGCAGGATCGCCTCGCGCGGGCCGGCGTAGTGCATCTTCGAGGGGAAGACGCCGAGGATGACCCGGTCCTGGGGGTAGTACTTCTCCATCAGGACCTCGTAGCAGCGCATCCGCACGTCGGCGGGGATGTCGCCGGCCTTGGTCTTGCCGATCAGCGGGTGGATGAAGAGCCCGTCGGTGATCTCCAGCGCCGCCTTGGTCAGGTACTCGTGGGCGCGGTGGATCGGGTTGCGGGTCTGGAAGGCGACGACCCGCTTCCAGCCGCGCTCGGCGAAGGCGTTGCGCGACTCCTCGGCGGTGAAGTAGCGGTCCATGAAGGCCTGCTCGTGGTCGGGCAGCGCGTCGACCTCGATCGGGCCGGCGATGCAGCGCGCCCCCTCCTCGTAGATCGCGGCGACGCCCGGGTGCGCCTCGTCGGTGGTGCGGTAGACCTGCTCGGCCTCGCGCTTGACGTCGCGCTCGAAGATCTCCTCGACCTTGATCCGCCCCAGCGGCTTGCCTTCGTCGCTGGAGAGCGCGACGACGTCGCCGACCGAGCAGTCGAGGTCGGTCGCCAGGGTGATCGGGATCGGCCAGTAGTCGCCGTCGGCGGTGCGCATCTCGGAGCAGACGCGCTCCCAGTCGGCGGCTCCCTGGAAGCCGGTCAGCGGCGCGAAGCCGCCGTTGCCGATCATCTCGAAGTCGGCGGTGTGGCGCTCGGACAGGGTCAGGGACAGCTCAGCCATGGTCTCAGTCATGAAAGTGGGTTCACCAATCGTTCGGGGGAGGGTTCTTTTACCGGGTGCGCGCGGGGACGGCGCTAGTTGAGCCCGCACTCCGTCTTGGCGAGGCCGACCCAGCGGCCGTCGCGCGACGAGCCGCCCGGACCGACCGGCTTGGTGCAGTGCGTGCAGCCGATCGAGGGGTAGCCGTGGTCGTGGAGCGGGTTGTACGGGAGGTGGTGCTCACGGATGTAGTTCCAGACGTCGCGCTCGGTCCAGTCCGCGATCGGGTTCAGCTTCCAGAGGTCGAACCGCTTGTCCCAGGCGAACTTGGGGGTTTTGGCGCGGCTCGCCGAGTCCTCGCGGCGGACTCCGGCGAGCCAGCAGTCTACGGAAGACAGCGCGCGTCGCATCGGCTCGACCTTGCGCAGGCCGCAGCAGGCGTCGGGGTCGCGGTTCCAGAGCTCGTCGCCGTATTCGGCGGCCTGCTCGTCGAGGGTCAGGTTGTGGAAGCGGTCGAACTCGACGCCGAGCGCCTCCGCGAGCTTGTCGCGGGTCTCGTAGGTCTCCGGGAAGAGGACGTCGGTGTCGAGATAGAAGAAGCGCGCCTCGGGGTTGATCTGGGAGGCCAGGTGAGCGGTCACCGAGCTCGTCTTCTGGAACGAGCAGGCGATGTAGTGGCGCTCGCCGAAGGTCGAGAACATCCACTCGATCGCCTCGGCGGCGCTCTTCGGCTCCAGCTCGGCGGCTACCGCCGCGGCGTCGATATCCGTTGAGGTGGCGACGGGGTTCATCAGATCGCGCACTCCCCCTCGCCGCGCTCGACCTTGTAGGGGCTGGAGCGCTGCCAGTCGATGAACTCCCGCATCGTCTCGAGGCTGAACTCGGCCGGCATCGTCAGGTCCTTGATCGCCGCTTCGAAGCGCTCGGCGCCGGCCCGCTCGGCGAAGGCGTTGAACTCCTCGCCGTCGGCTCGCTCGTCCTCGTAGAGGCGGATCCAGCGCTCGACGGCCTCGGGGACCCGTTTCGCCGGCAGGCGCGATTTCAGCCGCTTGCCGAAGATCACCTCGCCGCCCTCGTAGTTGCCGCCGACGTGCGGGATGTAGGCGGGCATCTGGCGGCCGCCGACTTTCAGCGAGGCGCCGTAGAAGCCGATGTTGGCGATGTGGTGCTGGGAGCAGCCGTTCGGGCAGCCGCTCATCTTGACGTGGATCCGCTTGGTCAGCTCGTCGGAGATCTCCATCGACTGGACCCGCTCCTTGACGGCGCGGTTGAGGCCCATCGAGCTGGTGATGCCGAGTTTGCAGCTGTCGGTGCCGGGGCAGCTGACCACGTCGCTGATCTCGCGCGGGCCGGCCTCGTTGAGGCCGAGCTCGCCGAGCCGCTGCCAGACGTCGAAGAGCGCCTCTTCGCGGACCCAGCGCAGGACGAGGTTCTGCTGGACGGTGCTGCGGGCGTAGCCGCCGGTGTACTCGCGCATGATCGCGGCGAGCCCGCGGAACTGGGCCGGCGTCAGGTCGCCGCGCTCGACCTTGACCTCGACGGTCGAGAAGCCCTCCTGGCGCTGGGCCTGGACGTTGGCCTCGAGGAAGCGCTCGAACTCGGAGCGCTCGCCGTTGGGCGAGGAGGGAGCGACCGGGGGCGCCGGGGCGCTGGCCTCCTCGTCGTCGTCGAAGCGGAGCCGCTCGACCAGGTCGGCGCTGAAGTCGCGCTCGGCGACCCAGTCTCCCCGCAGCTCCTCCTCGACCTGCTCGCGGAAGGCGTCGATGCCGATCTTGTCGATCAGGACCTTGATGCGGGCGCGGGCGCGGTTGACGCGCAGCCACTCCTGGCGGTCGAAGATGCGCAGCGCGGCCTCGGCGACCTTGAGGTAATCGCCGTTGTCGGCCTCGACGAACTCGTAGAGGGTCGGGGCGACGCGGGCCATGATCGAGGTGCCGCCCCCGACTCGGATCTCGAAGCCGCGCACGCCGTCGCGTTCCCGGCTGAGGAAGGCGATGTCGTGGATGCCGCTGATCGCGCGGTCGGCGTCGGAGCCGGTGAAGGAGGTCTTGATCTTGCGCGGCATCAGCTGCGTGGTGGGGTGGCGCACGAAGTAGCGGACGTAGGCGCCCGCGTAGGGCGTCGGGTCGAAGACCTCGTCGGCGGCCACGCCCGCCCAGGGGTCGCCGGTGACGTTGCGGATCGTGTTGCCGCAGCCCTCGCGCGAGGAGAGGCCGGCGTCGGAGAGCTCGCGGATCGCCTTGGCGGCATCGGGCAGCGGCACGTGGTGGATCTGGATGTTCTGCCGCGTCGTGATGTGGCCTTTGTCGAGCGGCGCGTACTGCTCGACGACGCTGGCGAACGCCTCCATCTGCTCCGGCGTGACGCCGCCGAAGGGAAGCTTGATGCGCAGCATCTGGACGTCGGGCTGGCGCTGCCCGTAGACGCCCTGTTTGAGGCGGAAGCCGATGAACTGGTCTTCGGCCATCTGGCCGGCGAGGAACTTGCCGGCTTCGCTGTCGAAGTCGTCGAACTCGCGCTCGATGATCGGGATGACGTGGCCCGGGACGTTCTCGTAGGTCTCCGGGTTCTCAAGCGTCCCGGTGCGGCCCTTGCCCTTCTGCTGCTTGCCTTGGTCGACGACTAGCTCCATTGAGCTAGAGAAAATAGCAAAACCTGACAGGGATTTGGGTATTTAGGTCAGGGCTGCCGCGGGACCATCGCGCCTAGGAGGGTCTAGCGAAACTCCGCACGCCGCTCTGCACGCGGGATCGCTCAGGTAGCTGAATCACGGATACCTCGCTTGCGGGGTGGTTCTACCCCGGCTGGACGTTGCCCTTTGAGGGGGGGGTGACCAACCCCTTAGCATCGGAGCATGGATTCAGAAACGAAGATGATCAGCGTCGTTAAAAAATTGCTCCGGGTTGTGGAGGAGCTTGCCGAGCAGCATGACCTGAGCGATGCCTCGCGGGCTGCGCTCGACCGGGCGATGTGGGACGCGGGAGGCCTGCGCACCCGAGCGGACGAAGCGGCGCGCGAATAAGTCGCGCCGTTAGTTCAGCCGCTCAGGCTTTGGGAGCGCCAAGACAGTGCATAGCGCCCGCTCAACTTCCCGCATCTGGGGGTTCGACAATTCGGCGCGGCAGTGGTCGAGCCGCTCCTTAGCGATGGTGCGGACCTGACCGCAAAGAACCAGTCCTGCGTCCGGTAGTGGGTCGTTGGCGGGCAGAAGCACGTTCTGAGGGAACCGCTCGTTGGCGGTGTTCTTGGTCATGGGCACGGCCACAACGACGGACCCATGCTGGTTGGCGACATCGTTCGAGACGATGACTGCCGGTCTATGGCCGTCCTGCTCCGATCCCCTGGTGGGGCTGAAGTCGACCCAATAGATCTGCCCCCGTCGCGGGAAATCCGCCAATACCAGGAGCGTATCTAATCGCTCAGGGTCTCAAAGCCAACAGCCATGTCGGCCTCAGCCAACTCAGCGTCTTCGTCAGCTTGAGCGCGTGCGCCCTTCGCGATTAGTGCCCGTTCTTCCGCCGACTGAAAGGCGCCCATTAGGTCGGCCGTGTCGGTTCGGGTGCCCTCGGGACTCCAGCGGAGGGTGTACGTGGAGAAGTGCTCTTCAAGAGGTGCGACTGAATATCGGGTGGTAGCGATGCTCATCCGTCCTCCTTATCGGCATCCTGGCGGAGCTTCTCAAGGTCAGGCAGTTTTCCTGCCTGCTCCTCGTAGTCATCGACCAATGCTCGAACTACGTTGACCATAGCAAGCGCATGCTCCCAACTCATAGATACCCGTACTTGGGTCTCGGGCATCGCTTCCGGGTCGGCGCGGTAGCCGAAGTCCATCGTGAGGTCAAAAGGCCCGCCCCACGCGCGCATGGCATTCGTGTGGACGCGAGGGAACGAATCGGAGTCCTGGTGACGAGGCACAGCGTCCGGCTCGGTCCCCACGTTGGGGACTATAGACATCTTCCCGGCCCGGATAACCATTGGTGGCGTCCAATGGGGACTGAGAGAGGTTTCGGACCCAGTTTTCCCGCATTCTAGAGCGGTTTTCCGTCCGATCCAAGCTCTAGAGTTGGTCGGGCAACTACCCAGAAAACGGCCCCCGCGACGTTGGCGCGTCCGGAGGCCAGGCCACACGAGAGGTTCCTCGCACGGCGTCAGCAAATGTATCGCGCTCGGCTGCGGCCGAACTGGCAGCGCTCCTCGATTCGCCCGAGATTGGGCAGTTGATCGGGGCGCTCGAAGCTACGCGCTGGACGGGGCGGCCCGGGTACCCCGTCCGGGCGATGGTCGGCTTGGCGCTGGCGAAGTCGCTCTACGCGCTGCCGACCTGGACGAAGGTGGTTGCCCTCGTCAAAGAGCACTGGGCGTTGCAACGGGCGCTCGGATGCGAAGGCGAACCGCCATCGGTCTACGCCGCATACCGCTTCGCCGAAAAGCTGAGACGGCATGGCCCGATGGTCGAGCGCTGCATCGACGCGGTGGTCGAAGGGCTGCGCTCGAAGCTGCCGACCTTCGGCCGCGACCTCGCCATCGACGCAAGCGACATGCCGGCGTACGCGAACGGCCAGCGCTACCTGTCGAAGGGCGGCAAGGAACGCGAGCGCTTCTCCGACGAAGATGCATCGTGGGGCCATCGCTCAGCGGTCTCGACTCGCAAGGGCGGCGGCTTTTACGGCTACCGGCTCCATGCCGCCGTCTGCACCGCCACCGATCTGCCGGTGGCATGGACGGTCGAGACTGCGCGAGACCACGAAACCCTTTCGGTCGCCCCGCTGCTCGACACGGCGAAGCGGCGCGGCACGATGGCAGCTACCGCCGCCCTGGACAAGGGCTACGACAACAACCGCGTCTACGCGGAGTGCGCCGAGCGCGACTGCCTGCCGCTGATCCCACTGCGCAAGACGACCGCCGTCAAGAACGGCGAGCATCTGCCGCCGACCTGCTCGCACGGCACCTGGAAGTTCGCGGGCGCCGACCGCAGGCGCGGCGCTGCAAAGTGGCGCTGCCCGACCGGGGAGTGCGCCCCGGCTTCCATGTGGCGGACGGCTTCTCGCCTGCACCCGCTTATCCCTCGCGAGTCGAAGCGGTGGAAGGCCGCCTACCGCAAGCGGGCGGCGGTCGAGCGCGAGTTCGGACGCCTCAAGACCGAATGGGGCCTCGGCCCGCTTCGGGTCCGGGGCATCGAGCGCGTCCGGCTCCACGCCGACCTAACGATCCTCACGAAGCTGAGTTGCGCGCTGGCACGCGCCCGGTCTACAACCGGAGCGCGTCCCCGTGCAGGGCAGCGCGGCTCGCCCACGCATATCCGGGACTGAGCCGGTGAACCAGCCCGGCTCCGGCGAGTCGGGCGAGGCTATCGACGGTCTCGACGCGGTCTCCGATCTCCCGGGCTATCTCGTCATCTGACCACGGCCCGCGAGAGTCGCCGTCGAGAAGCAGGTTGAGAATCGCGCGGTCGATCTGATCGTCTTCCCGCGCAGGGGATACTTGGTCGTGCATCAGGGACTGAACCTCCTTGGTGCCACGGCCCCGGGCAGTTCGCGCTGCGCCGGGGCCAATTTGCTTGGACCCGACGCAGCTAAACCGGCTCAGCGATCAACGGCAAGCGTTTCGCTAGCCGTTTCGCGAGAGCCTCCTAGGGCAGCTGCCCAGACGACCCAGAGCCATCGACCTCCCACTTGTAAACCTGTTCCGTCGCCCTCATTCGTTCGACGGTAGCACAGACAAAAGGTTTCTGTACTTCAGCGTTTCTTCTGTGCCTCGAGGATCGCCGCGGCCTGGCCAGACTCCGCCGCGTAGCCGCCCTCGGGCTCCAGCGGCAGGCTCTCTTCCTCCCAGCCGACGATGCCTCCTGTCAGCTTGGCGGCGTCGTATCCGGCCGCGGCGAGGGCCTCGGTGGCCATCGACGAGCGATTGCCGCCTCGGCAGTAGAGGACGACGGGGCGGTCCTGGGCGATCTCGCCGGTGCGCTCGTTCAGCTCGGCGAGCGGGACGTGCTTGGCGCCGGGGATGCGGCCGGCCTCCCACTCGTGGTCGGCGCGCACGTCTACGAGCTGGGCGCCTTCCTCGACCAGCCGCCGCGCCTCCTCGCGCGTCACTTCCTTCGTCTCGCCGCCCGTCGGCTCGTCCGCCATCAGTCGACCTCCGTCCCCTCGACCAGGAAGGCGACCCGCACGTGGGCGCGGTACTCGTCGAGGTTCTCGCCGCGGATCCCGGTCGAGACGATGTCGACGGCACGGATGTTGCGCAGGGTGCCCTGCGCCTGGGCGAGCGCCTGCCGCGCCGCGTCGTCGGTCGACGTCTTGGAGCTGCCGACCAGCTCGATGATCTTCACGACTGCCATCTCGCTCCTCCTTCGCCTTCCAGGTCCTCGATCGTCACCTGCTTGCCGACGCCCTCGAGCAGGGCGGCGCGCTGCCAGGGGCTGACTCGCTGCCCCCCTCCGTCGCCGGCCGGCGCCCCCGTCTCGGCGAGGAAGCGCTGGAGCGCCGCGGCGATCGCGGCGGCCTCGTCCGCATTCGGGGTGCCGGGCATGCGCGAAGCCTATTCGCTCGGCCGCATGGTCCCGCCGTGCGGCTAGCCCGAGTTGTTGAGCCCCGCGACCGGGTCGCCGTACTTGCGCTCGGCACAGAGGCGGGGGGAGGGATCGAAGGGGTCCATCAGGGCGCGGCCCGCCGCGGTGCCGACCAGGATCGGCGGGCGTGGCTTCGCTTTCGGTCCCGCTTTGGGCTGGGGCACGTAGTGGCCCTTGCCGCACTGGATCACGAAATCGCGGAAGCCGTCGCGGGCGTCGATGATGTCGTCGCCGCCGTTGCCGTAGTACTCGTCGCTGCCGGGCTGGCCGAGCATCGCGTTGGGGCCGCTGTCGCCGATCAGGACGTCCCAGTCGAAGGAGCCCTCCATGTCCTCGTTGGAGTCGTCGAGGCGGACCGAGTCGCAGCCGCGCACCTCGTCGATCCAGGCTTTGTCCTGCGGGAAGCTGATGATGAGCAGGCCGGGATGGGCCTGGGTCTCGGCGAAGGAGGCATCGTCGCGGCCGGGGCCGCCGACGATCGCGCCGCCGGCGCAGCCGCCCCCCGCCGCCATCAGGTCGCCCTCCTCGCCCCCGTAGATGAAGGTGGGACCGGGCAGGCCGCCGACCAGGCCGTCGGCGCCGGCCTCGCCGTGGATGCGGTCCGCGCCCGGGCCGGACTCGATCAGGTCGTCCTCGGCGCCGCCGCGGATCGTGTCGTTGCCGGGGCCGCCGCCGAAGCGGACGTTCTCGGCGCCAACCAGCGAGCCTTCGACGCGCAGCCGGTCGTTGCCGGGCCCGAGGTCGGCGGTCAGCCAGCGCGCCGGGCCGGCCGGGGTGCAGGTCGCCTGCCTGGCGTCGCCGCCGTGGCGACACCCCGGACCGAGCGAGAGGCCGCGCTGGGCGGCGATCGCGAAGGTGCGCGTCGCCGGGTCGAAGGCGACCGCGGTGAAGACGTCCGCTCCCTTGCCGCCGACGATCACGAGCCCGCCGCCACCGCCCAGGGTCGCGTCGATCTCCAGGTAGGCGGATCCTTTCGGCGCCGGTTCGGGGCCGCAGGAGGCATGGACCGGGCCGCCCTTGCAGCCGTCCTCGCCCTGGCCGCCGTCGAGCGTGTTGTGGCCCGGGGCGCCGAAGATGCGGTCGTCGCCCGGCCCCCCTTCGATCAGGTTGTCGCGGCCGTCGCCGTAGAGGACGTCGCGGAAGGCCGAGCCCTCGAGCGCCTCGAAGCGGAAGAGGCGGTCGTGGCCGTCGCCGCGCGCCTTGTGGGCCTTCAGCGAGGCCCAGACCCCGGCCCCTCCCGCGCTCGCCAGGTCGGTGGCGAAGGAGGCGATGTCTTCGCCGCCGGCACCGCCGTCCATCCGGTCGTAGCCGTAGTCGCCGTGGATGTAGTCGCGGCTGCCGGCGCCGCCGTTGACGGTGTCGATGCCGAGGCTGCCGGCGACCTCGTCGTCGTCTCCAGGCCCGCCGAAGAGGTGGTCGTCGCCGAGGTCGCCGATGACGCGGTCGTCTTCGCCGGTGCCGCCGTCGACGGTGTCGTTGCCGCGGCCGCCGTGCAGCAGGTCGGCGCCCGGCCCGCCGCAGACGAGGTCGTTGCCGAGCGCGCTGTGGACCTGGTCGTCGCCGAGGCCGGCCCAGATCACGTCGCGGCTGTCAGTCCCGCGCAGGTCGTCCGGGCCGTCGGTGCCGACGATCTCGGCGAGGCGACCCCGGCAGCGGGGCTCGTCGTCGTCTTGGACGGGCGGAGACGCGCCGAGAGCGAAGAGGGCACCCAGCGCCACGAGGAGAAGGATGATCGCCCTGCCGAGCAGCTTCATCGCGCCCGAGCCTATCGAGCCGTCTCGAAGGCGCCGCCGGGCGGCTGCCGTCGCCGTCGTTCGAGCAGCGTCCCGACCGAACCGACCACCCCCTCGGCGTCGGACTCAAGGCTGTGGCCGGTCACGCGGATGAGCTCGACGCCCGCGAGCTTCAACCTCACGTCTCGCTCCCGATCGGCCTCGAACGACCGGCGGCTGCCGTGGGTCGCGTACGCGTCCAGTTCGACCGCGAAGCGCTCGGGCTGCCAGTAGAAGTCGAGCTCATAGCCGGCGACCACGAAGTTGACCGATGGCGTGGGGAGCCCGCGATTCCGCAGCAGCGCCAAGAACCGTCGCTCGAGGCGGGAGCGAACGAATGCCGGCTCATCGCGATAGATGGCGAGGGCGCGGCGCAGGCGACCGATTCCGGGGTGGTGGCCGGCGCGCGCCAGCAGGTCTTCGACCGCGCGGAGATCGAACCGGCCGGCCTCCTCGGCCCGCTCGATCGCACGATCGAGAGCGCTCGGCGAGATCGTGACGGCGAGGTCGAGCAGGGTGCGTGGCAAGGCCGTGACCGGGACGCCCTCGCGGTTGGCGCGGTCCTGCTCGGCAAGCATGGCGTAATGGACCCGAGCGAACGACCGGCGATGCCGCCGGGCTGCCGAACTCACGTCGAAAGTGGCCGGACGACGCGCAGACAGGCCCCAGAGCCAGGCTGCGGAGCCATGACTGGCCACTGAGCCAGCGCCACAGGCGAGGACCGCCGCCAGACAGTGGCCGTGCCAGGTGAGTCGGCGGTGACCGACCGCGTAGACGCCGCGGTGCAATCGATGCAGGCGCCCGGAGCGAGCGGCGTGGGCGACCGCGTCGCGCGAGTAACCGAGCGCCCGCAGTTGCGGGGTCGATACGACGCCGTGCTGGCGCCTCGCCAGCTCGGCGAGTCGCTGGTGCGTTCGCACTTTGTCGGGCATAGCCCTACTAAGTGCGAACGGAAGCGGATTCTCCCCCTGGACGCTGCCCCGCGCGGGCCGTGCGAGGGCTGAACGGCCTATTCGAGGTTGACCATCACGTGCTTGATCTCGGTGTAGTCCTCGAGCGCGTACATCGAGAGGTCCTTGCCGTAGCCGGATTCCTTGTAGCCGCCGTGGGGCATCTCGGAGACGAGGGGGATGTGGTCGTTGATCCAGACGCAGCCGAAGCGCAGCGCGTTGGCGACCCGCATGGCGCGGCCGACGTCGCGGGTCCAGACCGAGGAGGCGAGGCCGTAGCGGGTGCCGTTGGCCCACTCGATCGCCTTCTGCTCGTCTGAGAACGGCTGCACGGTGATCACCGGGCCGAAGATCTCCTTCTGGATCATCTCGTCGTCCTGCTCGAGGCCGGCGACGACGGTCGGCTCCAGGTAGTAGCCGGGCAGGTCGGGCTGCTTGCCGCCGGTGACGACCTCGGCACGGTCCGGTCGGCGCTCCAGGAAGCCTTCTACCCGCTCGCGCTGGCGCTGCGAGCTGACCGGCCCCAGCGTCGTGTCGGCGGAGAGCGTGTCGCCCAGCACGAGGTCGTTTGCCTGCGAGACGAGCCCGTTGACGACGTCGTCGTAGACGCCTTTGGACGCGAGGACGCGGGTCGCCGCCGTGCAGTCCTGGCCCGCGTTGTAGTAGCCGGTCCCGGCGATCGTCTCCATCGCCGTCTCCATCGAGACGTCGTCGAAGACGATCACCGGTGCCTTCCCTCCGAGCTCCAGGTGCACCCGCTTGACGCTGTCGGCGGCTGCTTTCGCGATCCCTTTGCCGGTAGCGGGCGAGCCGGTCAGCGAGACCATCTCGACGTCGGGGTGCGTGACCAGCTCCGCCCCGGCCGGCTCGCCGTGCCCGCCGATCACGTTGAGGACGCCCGGGGGCAGGATGTCGGCGCACCACTCGGCGAAGAGCAGCGTCGTCAGCGGCGTCGTCTCGGCCGGCTTGAGGACGACCGTGTTGCCGGCGCCGAGCGCCGGGCCGATCTTCCAGATCGCCATCATCAGCGGGTAGTTCCAGGGCGTGATCTGACCGACCACGCCGACCGGCTCGCGCCGGATGAAGGAGGTGTGGCCCTCCATGTACTCGCCGGCGGCGCGGCCCTCCATGCAGCGGGCGGCGCCGGCGAAGAAGCGCAGGTTGTCGGCCATCACCGGGATCTCGTCCTCGACCACCGCGGCCCGCGGCTTGCCCGCGTCGGCCGCCTCGAGGTCGGCGATCTCCTCGCCGCGCTCCTCGATCAGGTCGGCCATCCGCAGCAGGGCGCGGGCGCGTTCGCCGGGCGGGGTCGCCGCCCAGCCGTCGAAGGCGCCCTTCGCCGCCGCGACCGCGGCGTCGACGTCGGCCTTGGTGGAGAGCGGCGCCTCGGCGATCGCCTCGCCCGTGGCCGGGTTGACGACCTCCTCGGTCCCCCCGTCCACCGGGTCGACCGCCTTCCCTCCGATGAAGTTCTTGAGCCTCGTCTTCGTCGCCGCCGCCATTACTCCGTCACCTCCGCAGGTTGTCCTTGGGGCCGACGGGCCGATTTCCGCTCATATAGAGCGGTTTTCGTCCCGTCGGCAGAGAGTTGAAGTGCGTCCTCGACTGGCACGCATGCCGCCCCCACCGCTTCGGCCACCGCCGGGTGGGTCACCTCGCCCGCCGCTACGTTGACTCCCGGCCGCAGGCCCGGGTCGCGCCGGATCGCGCCGGCGACGCCGTGGTCGGCGAGCGCGGTCGCGTAGGGCAGGGTCGCGTTGGTCAGCGCGTAGGTCGAGGTGATCGGCACCGCGCCGGGCATGTTGGCGACGCAGTAGTGGGTGATCCCCTCAACCTCGAAGGTCGGGTCGCGGTGGGTGGTCGGGCGCGAGGTCTCGAAGCAGCCGCCCTGGTCGATCGCCACGTCGACCAGCACCGCGCCCGGCTTCATCATCGACAGCTGCTCGCGCCGCACTACATAAGGGGCGCGGGCGCCGTGGACGAGGACGGCGCCGATCACCAGGTCGGCGCGCGGCAGCATCTCCTCGATCGCCAGCGTCGTCGAGTAGACGGTCGAGCAGCGGCCGCCGAAAGAGACTTCGAGCTCTCGCAGCCGGTCGATCGACTTGTCGTAGACGAAGACGTCGGCTTCCATCCCGATCGCGATGAAGGCCGCGTTCATGCCGACCACGCCGCCGCCGATCACCATCACGTTGGCCGCCGGCACGCCGGGGACGCCGCCGAGCAGGATGCCGCGCCCGCCGAGCGGCTTCTCAAGCATGAAGGCGCCGGCCTGGGCGGCGATCTTGCCGGCGATCTCGCTCATCGGCGCCAGCAGGGGCAGCCGGCCGTGGGCGTCCTCGACCGTCTCGTAGGCGACGCAGGTCGCGCCCGAGTCGCGCAGGCCGCGGGTCTGCTCGGGGTCCGGCGCCAGGTGCAGGTAGGCGAAGAGCAGCTGGCCGGGGCGCAGCATCTCGATCTCGGGCGGCTGCGGCTCCTTGACCTTGAGGACCATCTCGGCCTCGGCGAAGACGTCGGCGGCGCCGGGGACGATGCGCGCCCCCTGCGACTCGAACTGCGCATCCAAGATCGCGCTGCCCTTGCCGGCGCCGGCCTCGATCAGCACCTCGTGGCCGTGCTCGACCATCTCGCGAACCCCGGCCGGCGTGATCGCGACCCGGTACTCGTCCTCCTTCACCTCCTTGGGGATCCCTACGCGCATCGGAGCTCTCCGAAACCCGCCCGCGGCGGACGCGGGAGTGGCACGCCATCCATCTCTGACTCCTTGGCCGTGCCACGGAAGCAGAGCACGCGGGCGGAATTCATGCTCACGCGGCTCCCACCAACTCCCTGGCCCGCAGGGCCAGCCAGAACTCGATCCGGTCGTGGGCGCGGCCCAGGTCGCGACCGGTCAGGTCTTCGACTTTTCGCATCCGGTAGCGCAGGGTGTGGCGGTGGCAGTAGACCTGGCGGGCGGCGCGCTCCCACTGGCCGTTCTGCTCGATGAAGGCCTCGAGCGAGCGCAGCAGCTCGCCGCCGTACTCCTCGTCGCCGTCCTCGATCGGGCCGAGGACGCTGTCGCAGTAGAGCCGCAGCGCGTCGTCGTCCTGGATCGAGAGCAGCAGCGTGAAGGCGCCGAGGTCGCGCCAGGAGGAGACCTCGGGCGCGTCGCCGTCGGCAAAGGCGGTCGCCTCGAGCGCGCAGCGCGCCTCGTGGAAGGAGCGCCGCAGCTGCTCGGGGGGCGCCGGGCGGCTGGCGGCGGCGCGCACGTTGCCGCGCTCCTTGATCAGCGCCCGGCGAGCCTCGGAGGCGAGGTCGACCGGGTCGCGGTCGGCGGCGTCGACGACGGCGCAGAGCAGCTCGTGGCCACTGGCGGCGTGCGGCGCGACCAGCGCCGGGCAGGCGTCGGCGGCGAGCGCCCGCTCCAGGGCCGGCTCGGCCGCGGCGGGGTCGTCGAGGTCGAAGACCAGCACCGCCGTCTCGTCGCCGATCCCGAACGGCTCGAGGCGGCGGCGCAGCTCGGAGGGATCGAGGCGGCCGCCGAGCGCGCCGGCAAGGACGTCGCCGGCGAGGCGGCGCTCGGTCTCGCGCGCGACGCGGCGGCGCATCAGCTCCAGCGCCACCACGGCGACGGCCTGCTGCAGGATCAGCCGCTCGAAGTCGCCCAGCCCGCCCGAGTCGCGCACCACGACGACCCAGGCCTGCGGCGGGCCACCGCCCGGCGAGATCACCGGGTGGGCGAGCGCCCGGCCGGCCACCGCCGGATGGGTCGGCACGAACGGGTGCCCGTCGCGGGCGTGGGCGATCGCTTCCTCGCGGATCGCGTTGACCGCCTCGGCCGAGAGCTGGCGACGGAAGCCGCGCCCGGCGAGCCGCTCGCCGCGGTTGTTGAGGATCGCCACGGTGCCTCCGACCGCCGAGGAGATCGTCGCGACGATCTCCTCGAGGCCGCGCTCTTCCAGCACCAGCCGCTCGAGCCGGCGCTGCACCGCGATGCCGCGCTGCAGGACCTCGTACTGCTCGTTGACGAGGCGGGCGAAGGCCTTCTCGGTGATCGCGATGAACGGCACCGAGTAGGGGATCTCGAAGAGCGGGAAGTCCTGGGCGAGCGCCTCGTCCACCATCGCTTTGGGCAGCTTCTTGTGGCTGAAGCCGGTGCCGAGCCCGAGTCCGGCGAGGTTGTGCTCGGAGAGCAGCTTTATGTAGGCGCGCTGCTTGGGGGCGGTGGTGAGCGGGATGCCGGTGGTCAGCATCAGCTCGCCGCCCGAGAGCCACGGCGTCGGGTCCTCCAGCTCGGAGATGTGGACCCAGCGCACCGGCGCCTCGGCCGAGTCGATGCCGGCGGCGAGGTCGAGGTCGAGCTCGGCGAGCAGGCTCTGGACGGTCAGCACCCGGGCCTACCTGGTGACCCGCTCCCAGGCGTCCGTGAGGACCCCGCGCAGGACGTCGTGGATTTCCTCGAACTGCGGCGTGTCGGCGATCAGCGGCGGCGCCAGCTGGATCACCGGGTCGCCGCGGTCGTCGGCACGGCAGATCAGGCCGCGCCGGTAGAGCTCCCCCGAGAGGAAGCCGCGCAGCAGGTCCTCGGACTCGGCGTCGTCGAAGCTCTCCTTGGTCTCCCTGTCCTTGACCAGCTCGATCGCGTGGAAGTAGCCGGCGCCGCGCACGTCGCCGACGATCGGCAGGTCGCGCAGCGACTCCAGCATCGCGCGGAACTCGCCCTCCTTGGCGCGCACGTGGCCGGGCAGGTCCTCCTCCTCGAAGGCGTCGAGGTTGGCCATCGCGACCGCCGCCGCCACCGGGTGGCCAGCGAAGGTGAAGCCGTGGGCGAAGGAGGCGTCGCCCCGCATGAACGGCTCGGCGACGCGGTCTGAGGCGATCAGGGCGCCCATCGGCGCGTAGGCCGAGGTCAGGGCCTTGGCGATCGTGACGAGGTCGGGCTGGAAGCCGTAGCGCTCGCAGCCGAACCAGTGGCCGAGCCGGCCCCAGGCGCAGATCACCTCGTCGGAGATCAGCAGCACGTCGTGGCGGTCGCAGATCTCCCGCACCCGCTGGAAGTAGCCCTCCGGCGGGACGAAGCAGCCGCCCGCGTTCTGGACCGGCTCGAGAATCACCGCCGCGACCGTGTCGGGGCCCTCGAAGACGATCCGCTCCTCGATCGCGTCGGCCGCCCAGAGCGGGTCGCGGTCCTCCGGCCAGCGGTACATGTTGGTGTTGGGGACGTGGCAGCCGCCCGGGACGAGCGGCTCGAACTGGTACCGCAGGTCGGTGATGCCGGTCGCGGAGAGCGCCCCCAGCGAGGTGCCGTGGTAGGCGATCTCGCGGGCGATCGTCTTGTGCTTCTGGCCTTTGCCGTGCATGCGGTGGAAGTTGCGGGCCAGCTTCAGCGCCGACTCGACCGCCTCCGAGCCGCCCGAGGTGAAGAAGACGCGGTTGAGGTCGCCGGGGGCGAGCGAGGCGATCCGGGCCGCCAGCTCGATCGCGCGCGGGTGGGCATAGCTCCACAGCGTGTAGAAGTCGAGCTCTTCCATCTGGCGAGCGGCCGCTTCGGCGAGCGCCGCGCGGCCGTGGCCGCCGTTGACGCAGAACAGCGCCGAGAGGCCGTCGAGGTAGCGGTTGCCGCGATCGTCGTAGACGTAGCAGCCCTCGCCTCGCACGATGATCGGGATCTCGGCGCCGTCGCCGTAGGCGCCCATCCGCGAGAAGTGGAGCCAGAGATGTCGCCTGGCCAGCTCCTGAAGATCGGACTGGACCGCTCCGCTCGTCTGCGACGCAATGGCCATGCGGGTGCTCCTCTCTTCTACGACGTTCTGGACAAAGCTAGAGGCCGTTTCGCCGCTTTGCAATGGTCGTGTCGTCAAGGACTTGGCTATCGACTGTACAGATTGGACATAATGGCCACTTCGCTTTGGTGACCACGCCCCTTGTCAGGCCGCCACGACGGCCATACCGTCCAGAGGGACGACTCCAACGAGGCGAGAACGGTCGAGAGGAGGAGGTGGAAGCCACGGTCCCGAGCGTCGAGCTGGAGAAGGTGACGAAGCGATTCGGCGACGTGGTCGCCGTCGACGGCGTCGATCTGGAGCTTGGCGGCGGCGAGTTCTTCACCCTGCTCGGGCCGAGCGGCTGCGGCAAGACGACGACGCTGCGCATGATCGCCGGCTTCGAGCGCCCGACCGAGGGCCGGATCCGGATCGAGGGCGCCGACGTCGCCGACCTTCCGCCGCACCGCCGCCCCACCAACACCGTCTTCCAGAGCTACGCGCTCTTCCCCCACCTCAGCGTCGAGGACAACGTCGCTTACGGGCTGAAGCGCAAGAAGGTCGCGAGGGACGAGATCCGCGAGCGGGTCGCGTCGGAGCTCGACCGGGTCGGCCTCGCCGCCGAGGCGAAGCGGCGCCCGGCGCAGCTCTCCGGCGGCCAGCAGCAGCGGGTCGCCCTGGCGCGGGCGCTCGTCAACCTGCCCAAGGTGCTGCTGCTCGACGAGCCGCTCGGGGCGCTCGACCTGAAGCTGCGCAAGGGCCTGCAGGTCGAGCTGAAGCGGATCCAGCGCGAGGTCGGCATCACCTTCGTCTACGTCACCCACGACCAGGAGGAGGCGCTGACGATGAGCGACCGGATCGCGGTGATGAACCGCGGCCGGGTCGAACAGGTCGCGACCCCCGAGGAGGTCTACGAGCGGCCGGCCACGACCTTCGTCGCCGGCTTCATCGGCGTCTCCAACCTGATGCCGGCGGTCGTCGCCCGGCCGGGCGAGGTGCGACTCGACCACGGGCCCGCGGTCGCCGTCCCCTCCAACGGCCTGGCGCCCGGCCAGCGCTGCCACGCCGTCGTCCGCCCCGAGAAGCTGCGGATCGAGACGCCCGACGCGGCCGGCTCGGCCAACGGCGCGCCCCGGGTCGAGGGGACGGTCGAGAGCTCGCTCTACCTCGGCACCTCGACCCAGGTCGTGGTCGACCTCGGCGACGGGGTCCGGATGACCGTTCTGGTGCCGAACGCCAGCGAGGCGGAGCGGCAGCGATTGCCGGGCGGCGGCGCCCGGGTAGCGCTGAGCTGGGACCCGGAGCACATGCACCTGGTCCAGGAGAGCCCGCAACTACAGAGAGGTGAGTCGGATGAGGATTCGTAACTCTAGGCTGGTCGTGGCGCTGGCGACGTTCGCCCTGACCCTGGGCCTGGCGGCCTGCGGCGACGACACGGTGGGCGGCGGCAACTCCGACGACGTGACCACGGCGAAAGCGGGCCGCGCCACCGGCGATCTGACCATCTCCAACTGGCCCGGCTACATCGACCCCGGCCCGAAAGGCACCGTCGCCGAGTTCGAAGACAAAACCGGCGTCAGCGTCAACTACATCGAGGACATCAACTCGAACGACGGCTTCTTCGGCAAGCTCCAACCCCAGCTCGAACAGGGCGAAGCGGGTGGGCGCAGCCTCTTCGTCGTCGCCGACTACATGGCGAAACAGATGTACGACCTCGGCTACCTGCAGGAGATCGAACGCGACGACCTGCCGACCGTCTTCGAGAACATCCTGCCCAGCCTCGAGAGCCCCGCTTTCGACCCCCAGCGCAAATTCTCGGTGCCATGGCAGGGCGGCATGACCGGGATCTGGGTCGACACCTCCAAGGCGCCCGAGATCCGCTCCGTCAACGACCTCTTCGACCCGAAATACAAGGGCAAGGTGACGATGCTCGACGAACTTCGGGAAACGCCAGCGCTGGTCATGCTGGCCGAAGGGGTCGACCCCGCCGAGGCCAGCGCCGACGAATGGCTGAAAGCGATCGACAAACTGAAGAGCGCCGCCGACTCGGGCCAGATCAGGAAATTCACCGGCAACGAGTACACCGAGGACCTCACCGCCGGCAACATCGTCGCCGCGATCGGCTGGTCGGGCGACGCCTCGCTGATCGAAAACGAGAACGCGGAATGGCGAATGCCAACCGAGGGCTGCACGCAGTGGATGGAAAACATGGTGATCCCGGTCGGCGCGCCCAACACGCCGGCGGCGATCGAGTGGATGAACTTCGTCTACCAGCCCGAGGTGGCCGCCGACATCACCGGATACGTCGAATACATCTCACCCGTACAGGGTGTGAAAGACATCCTCGAAAAAGAGGGGTCCGAGCTCGCCGACAGCGAGATCGTCTTCCCGACGGAGGAGTTCACCCGTAACTGCACGGGTCAGAACACGCCGCCGGAACTGGAACGGGTCAACGAGGCGTGGCAGAACGTCCTGACGGGCTGAGCCGATGACGAGCCTGAGGCAGCGCCTGGTCCCCTACTGGCTCCTGGGACCGGGGCTGCTCTGGCTCGTCGTCTTCTTCGTCGTGCCCATGTACTTCATGGGCGAGCTGGCGCTGCGCTCGGGTTCGCTGACGACCGGCTTCACCTTCGACTGGGCGTGGTCGAACTTCCCCGACTCGCTCTCAGGCCATAGCGAGCAGGTCGTGCGGTCCTTCGTCTACGCGGGGACGGCAACCGTGCTGTCCCTGCTGATCGCCTACCCCCTCGCCTACGCGATCGCCTTCCGGGCGGGGCGCTTCAAACCGCTGCTGCTGTTCGCGGTGATCGCGCCCTTCTTCACCACCTACCTGATCCGCACGATCGCGTGGAAGACGATCCTCAGTGACGACAGCCCGCTGGTGAGCGTCCTGCAGACGCTCGCGCTGATCCCCGAGGACGGGCGCGTGCTGGCGACCTCCGGCGCCGTGATCGCCGGCCTGACCTACAACTTCCTGCCGTTCATGATCCTGCCGCTCTACGCCAACCTGGAGCGGCTCGACCTGCGCCTGGTCGAGGCGGCCAAGGACCTCTACTCCTCCTCGCGGCAGGCGTTCCTGCGGGTGACGCTGCCGCTGACCATGCCGGGCATCGTCGCCGGCGTGCTGCTCACCTTCATCCCGGCGTTCGGCGACTACGTCAACGCGCAGCTGCTGGGTGGGACCGGGCAGGCGATGGTCGGCAACGTGATCCAGTCGCTCTACCTGAACCAGCGCGACTACCCCGAGGCGGCGGCACTCTCCTTCCTGATGATGGCGCTGATCCTCGCCGTCGTCGTCGTCTACATCCGCTTCGCCGGGACGGGGGCCTTCATGGGGGACGAGGACGAGGAGACGTCCCGGTGAGCGTCGCGGCCCGCTCCTGGGCCTCGCTGCGACGCAACGCGCTGCCGATCTACGCCGGCTTCGCCGTCGCCTACATGCTGATCCCGATCGTCGTCATCGCGGTCTTCTCCTTCGGCGACACGCCGAAGGACAAACTGACCTTCGGCCTCGACGACGGTTTCACGCTCGAGTACTGGCGCACGATCTTCTCCAACACGCAGCTGAACGAAGCGTTCACGACCAGCCTGCGGCTGGCGGCACTTTCGACTGTCATCTCGACCGCGATCGGGACGCTGATGGCGATCGCGCTGGTCCGTCACAAGTTCGTCGGGCGCAGGGCGGCGAACCTGCTGATCGTGATCCCGATGGCGACCCCCGAGGTCGTGATCGGCGCCGCGCTGCTCTCGATGTTCATCTACTACACGTTCGCGCTCGGCTTCACGACGCTGCTGATCGCCCACGTGATGTTCTCGATCAGCTTCGTCGTGGTCGTGGTGCGCTCGCGGCTGATCGGCTTCGACCGTCACCTCGAGGAGGCGGCGGCCGACCTCGGCGCGACGCCGCTGGCGACCTTCCGCACGGTGACGCTGCCGCTGCTGGCGCCGGGGGTGGTCGCGGCGGCGCTGCTCGCCTTCGCCCTCTCGATCGACGACTTCGTGATCTCCAACTTCAACTCGGGGACGACGGTGACCTTCCCGCTCTACGTCTACGGGGTGAGCCTGCGCGGCATCCCCGTGCAGGTCAACGCGCTGGCGACGCTGCTCTTCGTCGTCGCCGTCATCTGCGTCGCCCTGGTTCTGTGGCAGCAGCGGCGCGCCGAGCGGCTGGCGGCGGTACGCCCCGAGCGCGAACCGGCGGCGCCGATCCCCGCCCCGCCGGCGCAGGCGACGACGTGACATGAGCGCCGACGGGACGAAAACCGCTGATATGACGCGGGAATCGGCCCGTCGGCCGGGGGGTGACGGGGCGGGGCGGCTCGACAACTACGTCGGGGGCGCCTGGCGGCCGGTGGAGGGGGTCGAGACGCTCGACGACGTCGACCCGGCTACGGGCGAGGTGGCCGCGCTGGTGCCGCTCAGCGGCGCGAGCCAGGTGCGCGAAGCGGTCGAGGCGGCGCGGGACGCGCAGCGGGCCTGGCGCGAGGTGCCGCCGCAGCGGCGGGCGCGGGCGGTGCTGGCGCTGCGCGACGAGCTGCTGCGCCGCCGCGAGGAGCTGACCGCGCTGGTCACCGCCGACATGGGCAAGACGCTGGAGGACGCCGACGGCGAGGTGGGGCGCGGGATCGAGTCGGTCGAGTCGGCGGCGGCGATCCCGCACCTGCTCAAGGGCGAGACGCTGGAGGGCGTCGCGCGCGGCGTCGACGTCGAGATGGTGCGGCAGCCGGTCGGAGTGGTCGCCGCGATCACGCCGTTCAACTTCCCGGCGATGATCCCGCTCTGGTTCCTGCCCTACGCGATCGCCTGCGGCAACTCCTTCGTCCTCAAGCCCTCCGAGCAGGACCCGCGGCCGGCGGCGCTGATCGTGGAGATGGTCGACGCGGTCGAGGAGATCCCGCCCGGCGTCGTCAGCCTCGTCCACGGCGGTCGCGAGGCGGTGACGGCGATCCTCGACGACCCCGGCATCGACGCGATCTCGTTCGTCGGACAGGCCAAGACGGCGCGCCTGGTCGCCGAGCGGGCGGCGGCGAGCGGGAAGCGCGTGCAGGCGCTGGGCGGCGCCAAGAACTCTCTGGTGGTGCTGCCCGACGCCGACCTCGAGCAGGCGATGCCCGCGGTCATGGGCTCGGCCTTCGGCGCCGCCGGCCAGCGCTGCCTGGCCGGCTCGGTCTGCGTCGTCGTCGGCGACGAGGCGCGGCGCGCCGAGGTTCGCGAGGCGCTGGTCGCGGCGGCCTCCGGCCTTCGCGTCGGCGCGGGCGACGAGCCGACCACCGACGTCTGCCCGATGGTCTCGGCCGAAGCGCGCGAGCGGGTCGCGGCGGCGATCGGCGCCGCCGCCCGCGACGGCGCCGAGCTGCTGCTCGACGGGCGCGGCGACGGCGGCCCGGCCGGCACGGTGCTCGGTCCGACGATCGCCGTCGCCGGCGCGGAGTCGGAGCTGGCGCGCGAGGAGCAGTTCGGCCCGCTGCTCGCCGTGGTGGACGTGGACGACCTCGACGCCGCGCTCGAGTTCCTCAACGGCTCGCGCTACGGCAACGCCGGCGCGATCTTCACCCGGTCCGGCGCGGCGGCCCGCCGCTACCGCTACGAGGCGCGCGCCGGGATGCTCGGCGTCAACGTCGGCGTGCCCGCCCCCGTCGCCTGGTTCCCCTTCGCCGGCTGGAACGACTCGATGGACGGCGACCTGCACGCCAACGGCACCGACGCGGTCGACTTCTACACGCGCAAGAAGGTGGTCACCTCCCGCTGGTAGCCGACTCCTGCCCGACCCGCAGCATGTAGCCGCCGCCGACGGAGAGGAGCGCGCTGAACACGGAGCCGCTCAGGATCACGACTTCTCCGCTGAGCGCGGTGATGAACAGCAGGGCGACCGTCGCCAGGACGCAGACGACCGTCGTCGCCAGCAGGACGTTTTCGCGGCGAGACCTGTCGCGGACGGCCGTCATCCGTTCCTCGGCCTCGACCATGAGGCGAACGTCCTTGCGACGCTCCTCGGACTCGACGAGCCGCTGCCGGTCCCTCTTCTCTTCCTCGAGCGCCTCCTCGGCGCTGTCGATCAGGTCGAGGGCCCGCCGGTTGGCCCTGTCGAAGTTCCTTACCGCCCGAACCTGGAGGGCCTTGTCGGTCTTGCCGACCTGGCCTGGCTTCGACCCCTGCAGGATCGCTTCGATCGCGTCGCTGACGCGCTTCGCGATCGTTTCGGCTTCCGCCCCGGCGCTGTCCACGGCTCAGCTTCCATGCGCCATCTGTCTTCGACCAGCCCCCTTCGTCCGAACGGACCGAGCCGTCCGGCAACGTTCTGGAAACCCGCGACCCAGCGCAGGAGAAGCCCGCGAAGAACGTAGCGGAACGCGCCAGTAGTTGTCAAGGAACTTTTCCTTTTATGGAACTAATTAAATTGTTTTGAATGTTTGGATCGAGGCGCTACCGGCCGATGTGGAAGCCGATCAGCTCGGGGATCCGGGAGACGAGGGCGCTGAGCGAGTCGGGGCGGCGGCCGGCGAGCTCGGCCTCCTCGCGGCGACCCAGGGCGCGGCGGATCGCTTCGCCGCCGAGCCAGTGCAGTGGCTCGGGCGGGACGCGCGCCGGCGAGGGATCGACGAAGGGCAGGCGGGAGTGGTCGTCGCGACGGTCGAGGGCGAGCGAGGCGAGGACACGGCCGACCATGCACGAGGGCCCGACGCCGTTGCCGGTGTAGCCGGCGGCGGCGAAGGCGCGCCCGCCCGGCAGCGGCACGACGATCGGCAGGTGGGTCGGCGAGACGTCGATCGGGCCGCCCCAGGCGTGGGTGATGCGGGCGGGGGCGTCGCGGCCGCCGGGGGCGTCGCGGCCGCCGCCGGGCTCGCGGAGCGCCGGGAAGTACTCGTAGAGGCGCCCGGCGGCCGCGGCGATCGCCCCGGGGTCGACCTCGGCGCGGCCTCCGAGCCGGGCCCCCGCCGCGATCCGCCCGCCGCCCCAGCCGAAGGCGATGCGGCCGTCGGGAGTGGTGCGGAAGTAGTCGATCAGGGCGCGGCTGTCGGTGATGCACTCGCCTCCCGTCCAGCCCACCTCCTCGAGCACGTCGGGCACCGGCTCGGTGAGGACGATGTGCGAGGAGGTGACGGTGAGCCGGTCCTGGAGCGGGCCGCGGGTCGCCCTGGCCGCGGCGCCGACGGCGACGATCGCCCTGCCGGCCCTCACAACGCCGCGATCGGTCTCGGCACGAACCGCATCCGACTTTGACCACGCTCCAGCGGGGCGAATGTCGGATGCGCCGGTGAGCCGCCGCACCGGCGAGCGCTCGAAGATCTCGACGCCCGCTTCGCGCAGGCGCTGCCGCAATCCGAGCGCCAGCCGCGCCGGCTGCACGGTCGCCGCATCGGGATAGAAGGCGCCGCCGCGGAAGGCCGGCGAGGCGCAGCGCGCCGCCACGCCAGCCGCGTCGAGCGGCTCGACGGCTTCCCCCTCGCCGAGCTCGCGGCAGGCGGCCACCGGCTCGTCCCAGCTGCCGTCGTGGGCCGGCGCGGTCGAGACCTGCAGGTAGCCGCCGCGCCGGAACCAGGCGTCGACCTCCTGCTCGCGACAGAACGACTCGACATCGCCTACCGCCTCCAAGGAGGCGCGCGCGACGGCCAGCGCCGCCTCGTCCCCCCATCGCGCCCTCATGTTGGGCAGCGAGAACCACATCACGTTGCAGAAGCCGCCGTTGCGGCCGCTGGGCCCATGCCCACAGACCTCGCTCTCGAGCAGCACGACCCGGGCGCCTGGCTCCAGCGCCTTGAGCCGCCAGGCCGCCCACATCCCCGTATAGCCGCCTCCGACCACCACCACGTCGGCGCTCCACTCCCCGCTGAGCGCCGGCAACGGCTCGACCCCCCCTGCCTCCTCCAGCCAGTACCCGTGCCTCGTGTGCTTCATCCAAAGCGAGTGTCGCAGGCGGGGATGGGGTGCTCCTCGAACGGGCGGATACTCAAAACGCCGGCCTAAATTAGGCCGGCGTTTGTCCGGGCGAGGAGCACCCCATCCCCGCCCCCCACCCCCGCCTCAACCCCTCCCTACACTCGAAGCGATGGCCGATTCCGGTCCGGACTCGACTCCCTACGTCGACGCGATGATCGACTACGCGGCGCGCGAGCCGGGCCGCTTCACCGTCCCGGGGCACAAGGGCGGGGCCGCGGCCGACCCGGCCCTGCGCAGGCTGGTCGGCGACGTCGGGCTGCGCAACGACATCCCCTCGGTCACGGTCGGAGTCGACGTCGGGGCCGAGCCGACGCCCTTCCAGCGCTCGCAGGAGCTCGCCGCCGAGGCGTGGGGCGCGCGGCGCACGTGGTTCCTCGTCAACGGCGCCTCGCAGGGAAACCACGCCGCCTGCCTGGCCCTGGCGCACTTCGGCGATCGCCTCGTCGTGCAGCGCAACGTCCACTCCTCGGTGATCGACGGCCTGGTGCTGAGCGGGATGCGGCCCTCCTTCGTCGCGCCCGAGCTCGACCCGGAGCTGGGCATCGCCCACTGCCTCAGCCCCGGCTCGCTCGCCGCGGCGCTCGACGCGATGCCCGACGCGGTCGGGGCGATGGTCGTCTCCCCGACCTACTTCGGCGCCTGCGCCGACATCGCCGCGCTCGCCGAGGTGACCCACGCCCGCGGCGTGCCGCTTGTGGTCGACGAGGCGTGGGGCGCCCACCTGCGCTTCCACCCGGCGCTCCCGCCCGACGCGCTCAGCGGCGGCGCCGACCTGGTGGTCTCCTCGACCCACAAGATCGTCGGCAGCCTCACCCAGGCGGCGATGCTGCACCTCGGCAGCGAGCGGATCGACGCCGCGGTGGTCGACCGCGGCGTCAGCCTGGTCGAGACGACGAGCCCCAGCGGCCTGCTTTCCGGCTCGCTCGACGCGGCGCGGCGCCAGGCGCAAATCCATGGCGAGGAGCTGCTCGACGAGACGGTCGCCGGCATCGCCGCGACGCGGGAAGCGATCGAGGAGATCCCCGGCCTGGTGCCGCTCGACGAGCGCCTGGTGGGCCGGGCCGGGATCGCAGGCTGGGACCCGCTGCGGCTCTCGATCGACGTGCGGGGCACCGGGTCGACCGGCTACCTCCTCGCCAGGACGATCCTCGAGACCGAGGGGATCGACCTCGAGCTCCACTCCGAGAACGTGGTCGTCGCGATCTTCGGGATGGGCGAGCCCGCCGCCAGCGCCGGCGAGCGTCTCGCCAACGCCCTGCGCGAGGTCGTTCCCCGGCTGGAGGCGGCGGGCGGCTCGCGCCCGCCAGCGCTGGCGCCACCGCCGCCCTGGGGCGAGCCGGTGATGACGCCGCGCGAGGCGTTCCTCGGCCCCCAGGAGGCGGTCCCCTTCACCGAGGCGGCGGGAAGGATCGCCGTCGAGTCGCTGGCCGCCTACCCGCCCGGCATCCCCAACGTCCTCCCCGGCGAGCGGCTCACGGCCGAGACGCTGCGCTACGTCGAGGAGAGCGTCGCCCACGGCGGCTACGTGCGGGGCAGCAGCGATCGCCAGCTGAAGACGCTGCGGGTCGCTCGCTGACCGGGCGGCGGCGCTCGCTAGGCTCAGCCGCCGATGGCCACCTTCGACTCCCTCGCCGACCTGCCTCTGGAGATCGAGGGCTACGAGCTGGAGGGGCTGGAGCTGCAGACGCCCGGCTTCGACCGCCTCTCGACCGTCATCCACCTGCGCGGCGGCGGCGAGGAGGGGCTGGGCGAGGACGTCACCTACGACGCGCTCGACCACGTCGCGCTGCAGGACGCCGGGCCGACGCTGAACATGACCGGGCCGAAGACGCTGGGCGAGCTCTGCGACTTCATGGCCCACGTCGACACCTTTCCCTCCGAGCCGCAGCGCGACGTCTCGCGCCGCTACCGGCGCTGGGCCTTCGAGTCGGCGGCGCTCGACCTGGCGCTGCGCCAGGCGGGGATCGGGATCGAGGAAGCGCTCGGCCGCGCCGCCCGTCCCGTCTCCTTCGTCTGCTCGATGCGGCTCGCGCCCGGCCCCGACCAGCCTTCGACAATCGAGACGCTGAACCGCAAGCTCGACCGCTACCCCAGCCTGCGCTTCAAGCTCGACCCGACCAACGACTGGAGCGACGAGCTGATCGCGGAGCTGGCGGCGACCGGCGCGATCGACTCGCTCGACCTCAAGGGCTTCTACAAAGGGACCGTGGTCGACGTGGAGACCGACCCCGAGCTCTACCGCAAGCTGCTCGAGGCGTTCCCCGACGCCTGGATCGAGGACCCCGACGTCCAGGACGAGACCCGGCCGCTGCTGGAGCCGGTCCGCGACCGAATCACCTGGGACGCGCCGATCCACTCGATCGCCGACATCGAGGCGCTGCCCTGGGCGCCGAAGATGGTCAACGTGAAGCCGTCGCGGATCGGCGGCCTGCGCGAGCTCTGCGAGACCTACGACTACTGCGACGAGCACCACATCGGCGCCTACGGCGGCGGCCAGTGGGAGATCGGCGTCGGCCGCGGCCACATCCAGGTGCTCGCCTCGCTCTTCCACCCCGAGACGCCCAACGACACGGCGCCGCGCGGCTACAACGAAGCAGAGCCGCCGCCGGGGCTTCCCACGAGTCCCTTGGAGCCGAAGCTGAGCAACGTCGGGTTTAGGTGGGAGGGGTGAGTGGGGTGTCACTCGCCCGGACAAACGCCGGCCTAATTAGGCCGGCGTTTTGAGTATCCGCCCGTTCGAGTGACACCCCACTCACCCCAGCCAACCGGCACGTTGTCTCATCCTCCGGACGCGGCGGAACTCGGCGATGTCCTCCCTTAAGGCAGCAGGGGCCGGAGCGGGAAGCAGTCTCGCGGGCAGCGGGGACTCGACGACGCCGCCCTCGTCCGCGGCCACCTGGTAGGCGCGGGCGCCGCGCTGGGCGGTCACGGCGGCGGGGGCGCCGGCGCCTTCCCAGAGCAGGCCGGCGTAGTCGTCGAGGCCGTAGCCGTTCGGCATGCCGTCCCCGACCGCGTCGAGGTAGGCGGCGCGGCGGTCGGGTTCGTTGTTGTAGTGGACGCAGAGGCTGCCGGCGAGCAGGCCGAGGCCGGTGCCCGGCTCGGCTCGTCCCGACGACTTGGTGATGCCGGCCTCGAACCAGCACATCGCGCCGGCGCTCTGGCCGGCGAGGACGATCCCGCGACGCCAGGCGAGGCCAAGGATCGCGCCGAGGTCGTGCGCCTCCCAGACGGCGAGCAGGTTGAGCAGGCTGCCACCGCCGACGTAGATCAGGTCCTGGGCGAGCAGGTGGTCGCGCAGCTCCACCGGCCGGCGGCCGAGCCGGAAGAGCGAGACGTCGGAGGGCTCGCAGGGGCGCTCGCCGAAGGCGGCGTAGAAGCGGCCGATCTGCTCGGAGGTGTCGCCGCTGGCGGTCGGCAGCAGGCAGATGCGCGGGCGCCCGCCGGCCCGGGCGGCCGCCAGCCGCAGCATCAGCTCGCAGACCGCGCGGTCGGCGGGCCGCGCCGTGAAGTCGTGGCCCCCGAGGGCGAGGACGCGCCTCACTCGACTTCCGTTCGCACTTTGTCTGGCATAGGCCGACAAAGTGCGAACGCTGTCGCGGGTCACGCCGCCACCGCGGTGGACATCGCCTCGGGCAGCGGCGAGAGGTACCCGACCGCGCCGGGGTCGCCGAGGTAGGTCGTCGCGACCCGCATCTCCACGACCCGGTCGCCGACGACGTCGAGCCGGTAGCCGCGCGAATGCGGCCGCGAGGCGACGACGCGGCTCAGCTCGCGGCCGGCGAAGTGGAGAGCGGCGCCGTCCTCGGCGGCGTAGCCGGACGGCATGCCTGCGGCGAGCAGCTCCCGGTAGGCGCGGCGACGGCTCGAGCCGGGCTCGTAGTGGACGCAGTTGCTGAACGGCAGCAGGCCGAGGCCCTCGACCCGGCGCGGCTTGCCGTGGAAGCCGCTCACCGCCTCGGCGAACCAGCAGAGCGACCCGGCTGAGAGGCCGCAGAGGACGACGCCGCGCTCCCACGCCTCGCGCAGGATCGAGTCGATGCCGTGGGCGCGCCAGGCGCCGAGCATGCTGACGACGCTGCCGCCGCCGACGTAGACCAGGTCCTGGCCGAGCAGGTGGTCGCGCAGGTCGGCCGGGCCCTGCTCGCGGCGGAAGAGCGAGACGTGGCTGGGCTCGCAGCGGGCGGCGCCGAAGGCGCGGTAGAAGCGGACCACGTAGTGGTCGGCGTCGCCGCTCGCCGTCGGCAGGAAGCAGACTCGCGGCCGCCCCCCGCCCCGCGCCGCCGCCAGGTCCAAGACGTAGTCGTCGAGCAGCGGGTTGCCCGCCTCCATCGAGAAGCCGCCGCCACCGAAGGCGACGATCTGGCGCGGCGTCGCCGCCATCGTGCCCGGCGTCGTCTCCATCCGTGGATGTTCGCCGCGGCCCGCCGGCGCGGCCTTGTACGGCGGTCCCAAGATCGCGCGGCTCCCCTGGCCCGCGTGTACAGCGGCCCCTCGTCGGGCGCGCTCGCCGCCCCCGTTGATCGAAATCCCCGATCAATCGCGTGCTATGCCGATAACTCCGGGCACTTTCTGGCGCTCAGTAGACTCGGTTATCTGTAAGGCGGCTGCAATAGGAGGACCACTGGATGCCGGCAATTCGATCCCCTCACGAGAGCGACGGGGCGTCGCGGAGAGAGCTGGGAGGGCTGATCGAGCGCGAGCGGCTGCCGTCGGGTCGCGAGGACCTGCCCGAGCCGATCGTCGCCCACTCGCAGCGCGAGCGAATCCTCGTCGCGATGGCCGACAGCTGCGCGAACAAGGGCTTCGGCGCCACGACCATCGCCGACATCGTGCGGCCCGCGGGGGTCTCGCGCGCGACCTTCTACGAGCTGTTCGAGGACAAGGAGGACTGCTTCCAGGCGGCGATGGAGCTGTCGCTCGCCGACGCGATGGAACGCGTCGTCGGCGCCTTCTCCCCCGACAAGCCGTGGGCGACGCTGGTCCGCGACTCCGCCGCGGCCTTCCTCGACCTGCTCGCCAGCCGGCCGGCCTTCGCGCGGATGGCCATGGTCGAGGCGCCCGCCTCCGGCCAGCGCGCCTCCGAGATGCACGCGGCGGGCAAGCGCGTCCTGCTGACCCTGCTCGACCGCGGCCGCGAGGAGGCGATCGAGGCGGCGATCCCGGCGAGCGCCGGCCGCGCCGCGATCGCCGGCGCCGAGTCGCTGATCGTCGGCCAGATCCTGGCTGGCAACGCCGAGCGGCTGCGCGAGCTGCTCCCCGACGTCGTCTACATCACGATCGTCCCCTACCTCGGCCAGGACGAGGCGCTGCGCCACTCCCGAGAGGTCGAGGCTTGAGGCCGCAGCGCGAGCGGCTGCTGGAGGCCGCGGTGCGGATCGTCGCCGAGAAGGGATACGCGGCGACGACGATCGGTGACCTGACCCGCGAGGCGAGCATCTCGCGCACGACCTTCTACGAGCTCTACCCCGACAAGGAAGCGTGCTTCCTCGCCGCCTTCGACAGCGTCGTCGAGGTGCTGATGCGGCGGATCGTCCGGGCTTACGAAGCCGAGGAGCACTGGCCCGAGCGGGCGCGCGCCGGGCTGCGGGCGCTGCTCGAGACGCTGGCCGAGGAGCCGGCGCTGGCGCGGCTGGCGATGGTCGACATCAGCTCGGTGGGGCCGGCCGCGCAGCGGCGCCACCGCGTCGCCATGCAGCGGCTGACGCCGCTCTTCGACGAGGGCCGCGACTTCGCGCCGCGCGGCCACCGGCTGCCCGCCAACACCTCGCGGATGGCGGTCGGCGGCGTCACCGGGCTGATCGCCGACGACCTGGTCGCCGGTCGCACAGAGCGGCTGCCCGAGCTGCTCGGGGACCTCCTCTTCGCGGTGCTCGTCCCCTACGTCGGGCCGCACGCCGCGGTCGAAGAGATCCGGCTGGGAGAGGGCCGACCCCAGCCGGGGGCGGTCGACGGGCCCGGGCCCGCGACCGCCGGCCGGCCTCCCGCCGGGTCTCCCTAGACGAACCCGATCTCGCGGCGCAGCTTGTTGCGCACGCGATGCAACCGGACCTTGACCGTGCCTTCCGGAATTCCCAATCTGCGCGCGATTCCGGCCTGGGTCAGATCCTCTTCGTAGCGAAGCTGGACGAGCTCGCGATCGTGCTCGTCGAGGCGCTCGAGGGCCGCGTGGATGTCGGCTCGCTCGACCGTCGCGAGGACGCGCTCGTCGTCGACGCCGACCTCCGTCTCGGTCGTGTCGACCGGGTCGGGACGGCGACGGGCGTGCTGGCGGAACGCCTCGTTGCGGACGATGGTCGCCAGCCACTGCTTGCGACTGCCGGTGTCGCGGAGCGTCGAGCGGCGGCGCCAGGCCCTCAGGATGGCGTCCTGTGCGATGTCCTCGGCCTCGCTTGGGTTCTTTGCGTAGCGATACGCGAACCGCAGGCAGACTCGGTGCGCATCCTCCCACTCCCAGCCGTCGGCGGCATCCCCCGGTGCCTTCTCTTGACGGTCGTGGAGTCGACGGATCTGCACGGTCGCGGGAGAACCTATCACATATTTTTGAGCATTTGAAACGTTGCTGAGGAGTCGCCCGGTCTGGTGGGGCGATGCAAGCAGCAGCAGTCCGTCCGGGGGACCGGTCCGCGGAAGTGGCGTACGAGGCGATCGCGCCCGTCTACGACGATTTCACGGCCCACCACAACTACGAGCTGTGGCTGGGCGAACTCCTTCCCCAGCTCCGCCGCCACGGGTTGCGCGGGCAGCGCCTGCTCGACGTCGGCTGCGGGACCGGGAAGAGCTTCCTGCCCATGCTGGAGCGTGGGTGGGAGGTGACGGCGTGCGACATATCGCCGTCGATGGTCGAGCTGGCCAGGGGGAAGGCCGGCGAGGCGGCTCGACTGACCGTGGCCGACATGCGGGAGCTGCCGACGCTCGGCGAGTTCGACCTCGTCTGGGCGCTGGACGACGCGGTCAACTACCTGCTCGGCGCGGAGGAACTGGGGAGCGCCCTGAGCGGGATGCGCGCCAACCTGGCCCCCGGCGGGCTGCTGATGTTCGACGTCAACACCCTGCGGACGTACCGGACCTTCTTCGCCGAGGAACAGGTGGTCGAGCGCGACGGCCTGCGGCTCGTCTGGCGCGGCCAGGGCTCGCCGAACGCGGCGCCTGGCACGATCTCCGAGGCACGCTTCGAGGTCGAGGCCGGCGCGGGGTCGAAGGGGACGGTCGAGACCCACTTCCACCGCCAGCGCCACTTCCCCGAAGCGGAGGTGCTCGAGGCGATGGCGGCCTCGGGGCTGAAGGTCCTCGACGTCTTCGGCCACGAGGACGACTCGGTGCTGAAGCAGCCGGTGGACGAACTAGTCCACTCGAAGGTCGTCTACATCGGGCGGCGCGCCGGCTAGAGAACCTGGCCGTCGACGAAGCCGGCGATCAGGACGAGCCAGCCGCCGATCTCGGCGACGATCAGGGCCCACATGAAGGCGTGCGTGCCGGCGACGGGGTCGCGGAACTGGTTGTCGGTGTCCTGTCGCCAGCCGTGCCACGCGTAGCCGGCGATCGCGGCGTAGAAGTAGAAGGTCATCGCCCCCGCGGCGAGCGAGTTGGCCAGGGTCCCCCAGGCGCTCAGCTCGACGAAGACCGCGACCAGGAGCAGCGCGAAGCTGTAGAGGAGAGCGGCGCGGTGGGCGATGTCCACGTACGGATGCGCCGTCGCCTCCTCGGACGCGGCGATCTGCCGGTACTTCCAGACGCCGAGCAGGAGCGCCCACAGGAACATCGCGGCGGAGGCGAGCAGGACCGCCTTCGTGTCTCCGCCGAGCTCGATGCGAGCCATCGTATAGGCGGCGCTCTAGACGATCGGGGAGCCGGCGAAGCGAACCAGCGCGACGCCGGCGACGAGCGGCCCGGTGCTCGCCAGGGTGCCGGCGCCAAGCGCCGAGGTGAGTGAGATCCCAACCCCGATCGCCAGCAGGAGGACCCCGCCGACCAGCGCGACCCGCCGCGCCCTGACGTTGAGTGAGAGCGCCTGCAGCTCGAAATGGTCCCGCCGCGCCCTCACCGGGCCGCCGCTCCCCCCAGGTTGTCGGCAGCTTTTCGCAGCAGCGTCCCAAGCTCTTCGCCTTCGCGCCGGCTTTCGGCCCGGAGCCGGTCGCGATAGGCCTTGCGGCGGTAATCCGGACGAGCCGAGAGCTCCAGCAGCTCGTTTGCCCAGGCAACCAGCGGATGGTCCGGACCGAGGTCGCCGAGCAGATCGAAGAGCTCCGCGTCGATCCTCTTCCATTCACGCAGGCGGCGTTGATAGATCTGCGTCCCGAAGGCAACGGGGACATGGGCCTCCCAGCGGCGCAGCCTGTCTGCCAGCCGGGCGGCGCGATTGATCTGTCGGGGCGTCAGCTCCGTCGCCTCCCGCACGACGACGCACAGGTGATCGGGGCTCAGCGCGACCTCTTCGGCGACCCTCGCCACCGAGCGGCCGCTGGTCAGGAGGCGGAGCGCGGTGTGGAGCTGAACCTCGCGGCGAAGCTTGGTGAACGTGGTGCGGTGTGCCTTGAGGCGACGCTGCAGCGTGCTTTTCGACGTCAGGAGAAGCTGCGCGACGTCGTCTATGCGGGTCCTCCCGGAAGCCAAGGCACGCTCGATCGCCTCGCGTATGTGCGCCTGCTCGATCTCGGCCACGCCTTCTGGTGTAGCCGACAGCGCCGCCAGTGTGAAGGGCCCCGGCCGCTAGTTACAGCCAGGATGCGGAGTGCTTCGCCTCGTCCCTCGCCTCCGCTTGCTCTCCGCAGCCTGGCATCCAGAAGGCGAGATCTGGCACCAGATCCCGCGAGCCGGACAGGCGTGGGCCCAAGCCTCACCTCTGGGCCGCGGCGCTCACCAACCCGCACATCAGCCCGACAGCCTCCGCCTCGGCCAGGCCCTGCTCGCGGACGAGCGAGCGCCAGGTCGCGAAGGAGATCGCGTGCCCGACCGCGGCCTCGACCCTGCGCCGCCGGGCGCCGCGCTCGGGACGGCCGCGCACGATCGTCGCGACCGCCTCGGCGAACCAGGCGCCCATGCTTTCGACGGCGGGCGACATCGCGGGGACCAGCGGGGCGTCGCGCGTCGTCTTCTCCAGCATCCCCTCGGCCGTCCCGTACCAGGCGTAGAGGGAGGCGAGCGCGGTTCGCAGCCGCTCCTCGCGGTCGCCGACCGCGGCCCAGGCAGCCAGGTCGGGGAGCGGGTGTCGCGATCGCCAGTGGGCGGAGCAGGCGCCGAACAGGGTCTCTTCGTCGGGGAAGTGGCGGTAGACGGTGGCCCGCTGCACGCCGGCTCGCTCGGCCACGGCGCTGATCGTCGTCCGGGCCGGGCCGACGGACCCGTGCAGCTCCACCGCGGCCTCCGTTATCCGCAGCCGCGTCTCGTCCTCGAGCTCGGCGCGGCGGCGCTTGCGGTACATGCGCTTCGGAGCGGTCTTATTTCCGTTCGACATAGCTGTTCAACGAAGTTTGACACAGCCCCCGGTCGCTGCTAGCTTCATCGCACAATCCTGTTCAGCGAATCAAGGAGCAGCCATGTCAGTCCCAGCCACCGAGACCCTCCGCCGCTTCGACGCTTCCCAGGGTCCCCGCAAGCTCGGCCCCGCCGACGGTCCCGTCGCCCAGCTCGGCGGCTGCGACGCGCGCTTCCTCGTCTTCGGCGAGGAGTCGGGGGGCAACTTCTCCCTGGTCGAACACCCTGTCCCGCCGCGCTCGCTCTGCGCCCCCCGCCACCGCCACCGCGGCGTCGACGAGTACAGCTTCGTCCTCGAGGGCCGCATGGGCGCCCTGCTCGGCGACGACGTCATCTACGCCGAGGCCGGCGACCTGGCGTTCAAGCCGCGCGACCAGTGGCACACCTTCTGGAACGCCGGCGACACCCCCTGCCGCATCCTCGAGATCATCTCCCCCGGCGGCTTCGAGCACTTCTTCCGCGAGTTCGACGAAACCACGAAGGACGGCAGCTTCGACCCGGTCGCCCTGGGCGAGCGCTACGCGATCGAGTTCGACATGGAGAGCCTGCCCAGCATCTGCGCCGAGCACGGACTGGTCCATCCGCTCGCGGGCTGAGGCGCGTCATGGCAGGGCCCACCACGATTAAGAGTGGTGGCTGGCCCAGGCACCGCTCTTACAGCGTCTGGGAGGCATAGTGGCACGACCTTCTCGGGAAAGCTCGGAGGAGAAGGGTTGCTGTGAACGACGAGCAGCGGACTGCTAAAAAATCTTTATGCCGTTCATAATAGTCTCCGCAATCGTAGGAGCCTGAGCGACCATTAATGATAGCTCAATAGGCCGCTCCGGTGGCCTCGTCTCCTCATGATGCCCGGGCCCCGACCACTAGATCCTCACGGAGTTCAAATTGTCCCCGTCCTCTGAAAGCTCGCAGCAACAGCCGGGGGACGGAGCGCGGGCCGCAACCCGGCAGCCCGCCGACGTGCAACAGACCGACCTGAGCGCCCAGTTCCAGATCCCACTCGACGACGACAACGTGACCCCGCTCGATCTGCTCGAAGCAGACATCTGGCAATCGCCGCTTCTGACCAAAGACCCGGACCGCCTTGAGGTGGGAGAGGAGTACTACCCGAAGCTGCGGGCCGCCCTTGACCGCAAGCACGAGAAGGCGGAGGTCGCGGTGTCGAGCACTGCGGGGATGGTCCTGAGCCTAGGGATCGGCGGCCCGGACGAGTTCGAGATTCTCGTCAACAGCGCGATCCTTCAGTTCAACTGGACCGAGCCGCGAAGAATGCTGCTGAGCATCAACGAACTGGCGAACGAAGCCAAGCGGTGGATTTCCAGCCCCGACGAGCGGCACGGCCTGCTGGTCACACTGTTCGGCATAGCGAGCCAGATCCAGTCTTCGATCGCGCGCGAGAACGAGCTTGTGTTCGAGCAGGGTGGCGGCGAAACGACGAATCCCTCCGCTCTACTGAAGGAGGACCTCGACCTGATCGAATCGCAAATGGTCCGAGCGCGCCAGCAGTTCCTCGACGATGCCCAGCGTGCCGCCCAACTGCGATACGCAAAGGGCATGGCCTACGGCGGCCTGGCTTTGGGAGTCCTGGCGTGCATGGCGGGTCTCGCGTTTCTGCACTGGGAGGTGGCGGCGGTTAACGGCGTCGGCCTGCTGGCCGGCGCCGTCGGTGCCGGCGTCAGCGTGCTCCAGCGGATGACCTCTGGCACCCTCGTGCTCAACTTCCAAACGGTCGCTCGAATGCTCGTAGCGTTCGGCGCACTGCGGCCTTTCATCGGCGGGATCTTCGGACTGCTCACCTTCTGCGTCCTCAAGGCAAACCTCGTGTCGGCGATCGTGCTTCCCACCGATCCCGGTCAGCAGCTCGCCTTTGTCACCGTCTTCGCATTCGCGGCCGGATTCAACGAGCGCTTCTTCCAAGACATGCTCGCCGAAGCAAGCCGGACCAGGGTTCCGACGCAGGAACCGGCGCCCGATCCCAACAAGCCGCCCAAGGCGGCCGTGGAAAACCGAGGGAGGAGCGGGAGCGACGGGACTCGAACCCGCGACCTCCGGCGTGACAGGCCGGCGCTCTAACCAACTGAGCTACGCCCCCGAGGCGGGCAGCTGCGCCCGGGAGGTTGATTATCTCAGGGTCGCCGGGTCGGTGGTGGGCGGCCGGGCGGAAGGGGCGCGGCTACGATGACGCCCTTGATCGTCGAGCGGACCGAGAACCCGATGTGGCTGTCCAACGCCTACCTGGTTGCCGACGAGGCGAGCGGCAGCGGCGTCCTGATCGACGGCAACGACGAGCTGGCGCCGCTGCTGGAGCGGGCCGAGCGCGACGGGATCGAGATCGGCCACATCCTCGTCACCCACCCGCACGGCGACCACGTCGCCGGCCTCGCCGAGGCGCGCGAGCGGCTCGGCAACCCGCCCGTCGTCGCCCACCCCGAGACGGCGGCCGAGATCGGCCTCGACGTCGAGCGCACGCTGGAGGACGGCGAGACGCTGAGGAGCGGCGGCATCGAGATCGAAGCGCTCTACACCCCCGGCCATGCCGCCGGGCACCTCGCCTACCGCATCGACCGCGACGACCTCTTCACCGCCGACGTCCTCTTCAAGGGCACCGTCGGCGGCTCGATGGCGCCGGGCGCCAGCGGCTTCGCCGACCTCAAGGCCTCGGTGATGCGGCTGATGGAGCTGCCCCCCGAGACCCGGGTCCACCCCGGCCACCGCGAGCCGACGACGATCGGCGACGAGTGGGAGCGCAACCCGTTCGTGCGGATCTGGCGCGGCCTCGAGCAGACCGGCGAGGAGCGGGTGACGGTCTGGGGGCGCCCCGCCACGCTGAAGCTGTGGGCGCCGGACTACGACGGCGGCAACAAGGCCTGGATCGTCTTCGGCGACGACGGCAGCGAGGCGATCGTCGGCGGCTCCCAGGTCGAGCGCGGCTGAGGCGCCGCCGCCCCCATGGCGTCCCGCCGGCGACCGAAGAATTTTCCACGCTCCTGTGTTTAAGCCGTCACAGGGTCGGGTAAATCCCGAGCCTCCCTTGTACGACGAGGCCCCGCCAGGCGCGGGGCCTCGTCGGTTTCGGGGTGCAAGACGGCTCCCCGGACAGATGTGCGATTGGAGCCGGGCCGATATGCCCGGACACTTCCTGGGCGGGCCCGGCCCCGCCGACCGACCATGCGTCTAGTCCTAGCGCTCCAGACGAGCGACATCAAAGAGTTCTTCTTCGACTGGTACCCCGTCTTCGGGGTCGTCTTCATGTTCGGCCTGCTGCTCGTCTTCCTGACGCTGCTGCGCGGCACGCTCGGGGCGACGAAGCCGGAGACGGTCAAGGCGAGCAAGACCAAGCCCGTCCTCTGGGAGGAGGTGCAGGGGGTCGACGCGGCCAAGGACGAGCTGCTCGACGTCGCCGCCTGGCTCAAGGACCCCGACCGCTTCGCGGCGCTCGGCGCCCAGCCGCCCCGCGGCGTGCTGCTCTACGGCCCGCCCGGCACCGGCAAGACGATGCTGGCCCGCGCCGTCGCCGCCCAGGCCGGCGTCGACTTCTTCTCCGCCTCCGGCTCGAGCTTCGTCGAGATGTTCGTCGGCCGCGGCGCCGCGCGCATCCGCCGTCTCTTCAAGGAGGCGCGCAAGTCGGGCCGCGCGGTGATCTTCATCGACGAGCTCGACGCGGTCGGCGGCGCCCGCAGCGGCGGCGGGGGCGACGGCGGCTCGAGCGAGCGCGAGCAGGCGCTCAACCAGCTGCTGGTCGAGCTCGACGGCTTCGAGCGCGACCCGGGGACGGTGATCGTGATCGCCGCCTCCAACTACGTCGACAAGCTCGACAAGGCGCTGCTGCGACCGGGCCGCTTCGACCGCCAGGTTCTCGTCGCGCCGCCCAGCCGCGACGGCCGCGAGGCGATCCTGCGCGCCCACGCCAAGGGCAAGCCGCTGGCCCCCGACCTCGACCTGACCGACGTCGCCCGCAAGACGACCGGGATGACCGGCGCCCAGCTCGCCAACGCGCTCAACGAGGCGGCGATCATCGCCGGGCGGGCGGGCCGCGACGCGATGGCGCGCGAGGACCTCGACGAGGCGCTGCTGCGCCAGTCGGTCGGCTCGCAGCAGGCGCGCCGGCTCAATCCCGAGGAGCGGCGGATCGTCGCCTTCCACGAGGCCGGCCACGCGCTCTGCCGTCACCTGCTCGGCCTTGACCCGCCGGAGATCCTCAGCATCGTGCCGCGTGGGCCGGCGCTCGGCTTCGTCGCCCACTCGCCGCAGGAAGACACTTACCTGAAGTCGCGCGAAGAGCTGCTCGACGAGCTGGTGACGCTGCTCGGCGGGCGCGCCGCCGAGGAAGTGGTGTTCGAGAAGGCCTACTCGGGGGCCGTGGACGACCTCAACCGCGTCCACCTGGTCTGCCGCCAGATGGTCGCCGAGTTCGGGATGGGCGTAGCGCTCGACGCCGACGGGGCGCCGCCGATCGCGCTGCCGACCGGCGACTACGCGCTCTCGGACCGCACCCGGCGCGACGTCGACGTGGCGTCGATGACGCTGGCGCGGGAGGCCCACCGGCGGGCGCTGACGCTGCTCGAGGGCAACCGCGAGTGCCTCGACGACCTCGCCGCCAACGCGCTCGAGCGCGAGACGCTGACCCGCGAGGACCTCGACGAGATCTTCGCCGCGCACGACCTGCGCGGCGCGCGGGACGCCCGGGCGCCGGTCGAGCCGGCCGTCGTGCTGACGGCCGAGCCGCCCGCGGCGCAGTGACCGCGTGCTTGGTCACTTGACCACCCCATAGCGGGGTGAAGTGACCAAACGTGAGCGCGATGCTCTCGACCCGCGCCGGCCGGATGCGCCGCGGCCGCAACACGTCTTCTTCGATGTGGGCGCCGAAGCGGAGCGTCGCCGCGGTGGGACCGTCATTCCGCACCTAAGTAGTTCGTAAATTCCTGGTTAAAGGATGATTGGCTGGACGGCCAGCGGGTAATTTCCCGTCATGAGCCTCCCCGCCGTCAGGACCGTTTCCTCCCATAGGAGTTCCCTTCCTGTCCCCCTGTGCCTGGCGGCGGGGGCTTATCTAACCGACGAGGCCAATCTCTTCCGCTGCGTCTCCGTCGCCCCTCCCGGCGACTCCGACGCGACGGCGCTGCTCGAGGACTGCCGTACGCTCGATCTCATAGTGTTCCCGCTCGACGACCTGTGCTCAGCGAGCCTTCGCGTCGTCCAGCCGCACGCCTAGCGGCTCTTCCCCCTCAACGCCATGGTCATGAACCTCACCGCCAAGCCGGCTGCCGCGCCCAGCGCGCCGCGGCTGCCGCTGCGCGTCGTCACGCCGGGCACCTATCTGACCGACGAGACCAGCCTCTTCCGCTGCGTCTCGGCCGACCTGACCGGCGACCCGCTGGGCACGGCGCTGCTCGAGGACTGCGGCACGCTCGGCACCTTCGTGCTGCCGCTGGCCGAGTTCGACAGCTCGGGCCTGCGCGTCGTCTGCCGCTAGCGCCGGGACACGGAAGTCCCGCCCTAGCCGTGCCGCAGTAGGCGCGTCACCGCGCCCATCAGCTCCTCGGTGCGCTCACGCTGCTGGCCGGGCGCGGCGCCGACCACGCAGTGCCGCGCGTGGTCCTCGAGCAGCTTCAGGGCGACCTTGTCGAGCGCGGCCTGGACGGCGGTCACCTGGGTGACGACGTCGACGCAGTAGCGCTCCTCCTCGACCATCCGCTCGATGCCGCGGACCTGTCCCTCGATGCGGCGGATCCGCTTCAGCACCGCGTCCTTTTCGCCGGAGTAGCCGCGGGGCTCGCTCATCGGGGCACCTCGCGAGCCTGCGGGGCGACGATGGCGCTGTGCTCGCCGTGGCCGCCGGCGTCGTCGTCGGAGATTGCCTCGGCGACGAGGACCGAGACGCCGAACACCGCCGCGACGGCGAGGACGACGCCGACGAGGCGCGGCGAGGGCCCGCCGTGGATGCCGGTTTCGTGGACGGCGACGTGTCCCTTGCCCTTCGAGATCAGCCAGCGGTTGACCGGCACGGCGGCGACGAAGGCGACCGCGAGGGCGAAGGAGAGGGCGCCCCAGAAGAGGAGGTCGGAGAGGCCGGCCTCCATCGCGCCGGGCACGACCAGCATGACGACGTTGTCGACGACCTCCATGACGGCGATCGAGAAGGTGTCGGAGGCGAGCGCGATCGGGATCACCGCCCCGAGCGCCAGCCCGGCGCGCAGCAGCGGCAGGCTGGTCAGCGTGTAGCCGAAGAGGAAGGCGAGCGCGACCGCGAGGACGATCGTCCCGAGGTTGCCGAAGCCGAGGGCGGTGCCGATCGCCATCCCGGCGATCTCGCCGAGCGCGCAGCCGGTCAGGCAGTGCAGGGTGGCGGAGGTGGCGACGGCGGTCAGCTCGCGGCCGCCGCTCGGCATCTCGTGGTGGTGATGGTGATGTTCGTGACCGTGGTGACCGCTGTGGGCGTGTTCCATACGGCCACCGTAACATACCTCCGGGGGGTATCTTCAGAGGCAGAAGGCGATGGGCGGTACTGGGCTCGAACCAGTGACCCCTTCCTTGTAAGGGAAGTGCTCTCCCAACTGAGCTAACCGCCCGGGAGATCCTGATTATGCACCCTCGACGCGCTTCTTCAGCTCGCCCGGGCGGGCGTTGACGAGCATCGCGCGGGCGGCCGCCTCGACCGGGCCGCGGATCACCATGCCGAGCACCCGGCCGGGGTCGGCGTCGAGCGTGTAGGTGGCGCGGGTGCGGCCGTCGCCGAGGTCCTCCAGGGTCCAGGAGCCGTCGACCGACTTCAGGTCTCCCTTCTCCTGGGTCCAGGAGAGGCGGGTCGGCGCCTCGTAGCTGAAGCGGACGCGGGTGGTGACGTGACGGACCTTGATGTCGCTCTCGCTCTCGACCAGGGTCGGGCGGCCCTCGGCGTCGTGCTCGAGGGGGCGGATCGCGACGAGGCCGCCCTGCCACTCGGGGGCGATCGCCACGTCCTCGACCACCGCCCAGACGTCGGCAAGCGGCGCGTCGATCTCGGCGCTGGCGGTTCCGCCCAAGCGAGCCATCGCGCTTCAGCGTACGCGATTAGTTTGGGCGCGCCCGCCGGTCTTAGGGGGTAGAGACCGACCATCCGGGCCAGTCCCGCCGCACGAGAGGAGCAGCCATGCCGCAGAAGATCGTCCCCAACCTGTGGTTCGACACCGAGGCCGAGGAGGCCGCCAACTTCTACGTCTCCGTCTTCGACGACGGGCGCATCGTCAACGTCACCCACTACACCGAGGCCGGGCCGCGCGAGGCCGGCATGGTGATGACGGTCGAGTGGGAGCTAGAAGGCCAGCGCTTCGTCGGCATCAACGGCGGCAAGGAGTTCAAGTTCGACGAGGCCGTCTCCTTCGCGGTCGAATGCGAGACCCAGGAGGAAGTCGACTACTACTGGGACAAGCTGCGCGAGGGCGGCGGCGAGGAGGGGCCGTGCGGCTGGCTGCGGGACCGCTTCGGCCTCTCCTGGCAGGTCGTCCCGACCGGGATGGAAGAGCTGTTCGCGGACCCCGACAGGTCCAAGGCCGAGCGCGCGATGCGAGCGATGCTGGGGATGAAGAAGATCGACATCGGGGAGATCCGGCGGGCGGCCGACGGGGCGGCGGCGAGCTGAGCGGGGCGCTAGCGAAGGTGACGTCGTCGCTGCCTCTCGCCGGGCCGGACCACTCGGAAGGCCAGGCTCGCGTGGGCATCGCCGCTCGAGGACCGCAGGCCCAGCCAGTAGCGGCCGGGGGCCGGCGCGCTGCCCAGCAGCCCCCTCAGGGAGATCCGGTTGAACCCTTGCCGCGCTTGACGGTCGTCCCGTCCCGCCAACGGACAGGCGCCTGGTTTCCTGGCGCAGCGGAAGGCGCGGTCAGGCGGAATGGCGCGGCGGATCGTGAGGCCGACCTCCTCGGCGACCGCCGCCCGGAAGCGAAGCCACACGGGCGCGGTCTGGGGGAACCGCCTGCGCGTCACCGACACGCGGGAGAACTTCTGCTTGCGAGGCGGCGGCTCCGCACCTTGGCCCGGCGGCGAAGGACCGGGTGGGCGGGGATGGGGCGGAAGCGAGGCCCAGTCCGGCCCACACTGGCAATAGACGGTCGTGGGGAGCCGACGCTCATTGCTCCCGTCGGCGTTCATCAGATACAGGTCAGTCGCGCTCGCCGGGGGATCGGAATGGCGATCGCTCTGGAAGACGATCGTTGATCCATCGGGAGACCAGGCGGGGTCCGTGTCGCTGCCGGACTCGGTCAGCTGCACAGCCTCGCCGCCGGTCGCCGGGATCGCATAGATATTCGCTCCCGAGTAGGTATAGGGCGGCTCGCCCGGGCCCGGGTCGTCTCGGGGTATGCGTTCCGTGTAGGCGAAGACGATCGTGGACCCGTCGGGCGACCAGGAGGGAGACAAGGCCCGGCCGGGAGCCTCGAAGAGTTTCTGGACGTCGCCGCCCTCGGCGCTCATCGTGTAGAGCGCGGTGTCGTCGTCGTGCTCGAGCGGGCGGATGAACGCGATCCGACTCCCGTCGGGAGACCAGGCCGGGCTCCAGGCATTCCTTTCGAGGAGCGTGGGCGTCGCCCCGTCGGGGGTCGTGCTCAACAGCTCGCGGTCTCTGATGAAGAGGATGTGAGTGCCGTCGGGCGACCATGCGGGGTCTTCGAGGTACCCGAAGATCGGCAGATGCTCGAAGCCCGTGCCGTCGGGCGAGAAGACCTGCAAGCCCATGGTGGTCCAGTAGCCGTCCGGTTCGCGCATCTGCCCGCTCGTCACGATGCGCAGACCGTCGGGCGCCCAGCTCGGATAGAAGTCGTACTTGTTCACCTCGTCGTCGCGGACGACTTGGTGCAGTCCGGAGCCGTCGGGCTGAATCGTGTAGATCTTGCCGTAGGAGGAGAAGACGATCGGGCCATTCGTCCCAGGGGCGGTAGCGAGCGCCGACCCAGCCGCAACTCCCAGCGCGAGGACGACCGCCGCGCCGACGCGTGCCGCTCGGCGCAGCACACGGCGGTGCCAGGTTTCGGTCCCGCGGGTCCCCGTCATCCCCGCATTCTTCCTTATTACCCGAAGGATTTGCCTGCTTTCCGTCCCCAACTAGAGTTCACCCCTTGCTGAGGCTCCTCCGCAATGCACTCCTGTTGCTTGGGATCTACGTCGCCGTACTGGCAGCCGTTGTGGTCGCGGGGTTCCTGGGCAGCGCGATCGGCATCTGGGCATCGATCTTGTGGGGAGTGAGTGTTTTTGTCGGCCTGGCTCTCTATGCCCGTCAGCGCCTCGTCAGGCGGCGTCTGGATCCTCATCAGACCGCAACTCCAGGAGGGCGATGATCGTGACGCGCTCGCAGCGCCTGCTGGCCGGCTTCTTCTGCTCCGCGGGGACGATGCACTTCGTCATCCCGCGCAGCTACGAGGCGATGATGCCGCCCTCGTTCCCCCGCCACCGCGAGGCCGTCGTGGTGAGCGGCCTCGCCGAGATCGCCGGCGGCCTCGCCGTCGTCCCGCGCCGCAGCCGCCGCTTCGCCCGCTGGTGGCTGCTGGCCCTGCTCGTCGCCGTCTTCCCCGCCAACGTCCACATGGCGGTCAACCCCGAGCAGGTGAAGGGGTTGGACCTCGACCGCGTGCCCCGCTGGGCGCTCTGGGCGCGCCTGCCGCTGCAGCCGCTGGCGATGCTGTGGGTCTGGCGCGCGACCCGCGAGCGCTAGAGCGGGTCAGGTCGCGAGCGTCGAGCGGGCGCGGGCGAGGCGCACCGCGTTGGAGAGCGTCTCGATGTCGTAGGCGCCGTCGTGGCGGCGGTCGTTGACGAAGAACGACGGGGTGCCGGTGACGCCGCTCATGTCGGCCGAGTCGACGTCCTCCTCGACGCGCGGGGCGTGCTCGTTGCCGCGCAGGTCGTCGCGGAAGCGCTCGAGGTCGAGTCCCAGCTGCTCGGCGTAGGCGAGCAGGTCGGATGCCCTCAGGTTGCCCTGGTGGTCGAGCAGCAGGTCGTGCATCTCCCAGAAGGCGCCCTGGGCTGCCGCCGCCTCGGTGGCCTCGGCGGCGAGCTGGGCGCGCGGGTGGACGTCGGAGAGCGGCAGGTGGCGCCAGACGTAGCGGACGTCGCCGCGCTCGGCGAGCAGCTCCCGCACGGCCGGCTCGGCCTTGCCGCAGAAGGGGCATTCGAAGTCGCCGTACTCGACGAGGGTGACCGGGGCCTCGTCGGGGCCGCGGACGTGGTCGCGCTCGGGGTCGACCGGCACGGCGAGGTCGGGGAGCGTCTCGGCGTCGCCGAGCAGGGCGCGGATGCGGGCGCGGCGGGGGAGCAGCGCGGTGGCGCGGAAGACGAGCCAGGTGAGGAGCGAGGCGCCGAGCGCGGCGCTCAGCACGCCGAGCTTGGCCTCGCGGAGCTGGGGGCCCTCGAAGGCGAGGGTCGCGATCAGCAGGGAGACGGTGAAGCCGATGCCGGCGATCGTGCCGCCGCCGGCGACGGCAGCCCAGCCGACCGGCGGGCGCAGCCGACCGCGGCTGGCGCTCGTCGTCAGCCAGGAGGCGGCGACGATCCCGAGCGGCTTGCCGAGCACGTAGCCGCAGACGATCCCGAGCACGAGCGGCGAGGACCAGGCGCCGGAGAGGAAGTCGGCGTCGAGCGGGATGCCGATGTTGGCGAGGGCGAAGAGCGGCACGACGACGTAGCTCGTCCAGGGGTGAAAGAGGTGCAGGAGGCGGGCGTTCGGCGAGACGGCGCTCCGCAGCCCGGTCCGCACCGAGCTGGCCAGCTCCGGCGTCGGCTGCTCGCGGAAGCCGCGGAAGAGCTCGGTGGCGCGCTCCAGCTCGCCGCGGCCGGCGGGGTGGGCGAGGGCGATCAGGCCCATCGCGAGGCCCAGCACGACGGGATCGACGCCGGAGTCGTAGAGCGCCAGCCAGGCGGCGACGCCGAGGAGGAGGTAGACGAGGCCGTGGTGGATGCGAGCGGCACGGGCGAGGAGGACGAGGGCGAAGATGCCGGCGGCGATCAGCAGCGGCTCCGTGGAGACGTTCTCGCTGTAGGCGCCGGCGATGACCAGCAGGGCGATCACGTCGTCGATGACGATGATCGTCAGCATGAAGGCGCGCAGGCGGTCGGGAAAGCGCGGGCCGACGAGGGCCAGCATGCCGAGCGCGAAGGCGGTGTCGGTGGACATGGCGACGCCCCATCCGGTGGCGGCGTCGCCGCCAGCGTTGAAGGCGAGGTAGATGGCGACCGGCACGGCCATCCCGGCGATCGCGGCGAGCGCGGGCAGCGTCAGGCGGCGGCGCTCCCGCAGCTCGCCGACGTCGAACTCGCGCCGGATCTCGAGCCCGACGACGAAGAAGAAGAACGTCATCAGGCCGGTGTTGATCCACTCGCGCAGGCTCTGGGAGATGCCCGAGTCGCCGACCTGGATCGACAGCTCGGTCCCCCAGACGCTCTCGTAGGAGGAGAGGTCGACGTTGGCCCAGGCGATCGCGGCAAGGGCCGCGGCGAGGAGGACACTGGCGCTACCGGTCTCGGTGGCGAGGAACTCGCGCAGGGGCGCCTGCAGGCTGCGAGCCCAGGCGGTCCGGCCCTTGGAGCGAAGTCGCAGCGGGAAGCGGCTCATCCCGGCGAAGCCTTTCATTCCGGCGGAGCGGCCCTACGGGCCGACGTGTGCGATCTGGAGTCGCCCTACCATCGAGCCATGGGGATCAAGAAGCTGGAACACGTCGGGATCGTGGTCAACGACTTGGAGGCCGCGATCGAGTTCTTCGTCGAGCTCGGACTGGAGCCGGGAGGCAAGACCGAGGTCGAGGGCAGCTGGGTGGACCGCATCATCGCCCTCGAAGGCACCAAGGCGGAGATCGCGATGCTGCGCACCCCGGACGGCCACGGAGAAATCGAGCTGGCGAAGTTCCACTCGCCACCGACCCCGGACGGCGACCCCCACGCCCCCTCGAACACCCCGGGGATCCGCCACCTCTCCTTCCTAGTCGAGGACATCGACGCAGTAGTCGCCGGCCTACAAGCCCGCGGCACCGAGCTAGTCGGCGAGCTGGTCCGCTACGAGAACAGCTACCGGCTCTGCTACGTGCGAGGGCCGGAGGGGATCATCATCGAGCTGGCGGAGAGGGTCGGCTGACGGGCCGACGATCGAGCGTGCGGCCTACGGCTTGAAAGGAGGGGGTCGTCTGCATGGCTAGCGAGATTGCGGCGGCGCTGTGACCAAGATGTGACCGTCAGGTGTTGGCTAGTCGTGCCGGATGGGTCTGATGGCCGTTGCATACTGATCCAATCATGACCACTGAAGAACTCATTGATATTGGGCTACATCATCTGGCGAGGTTCGCCTTCTTCACGCGCGACAACCCGTTTCTTTCGTCCCGTGCAGCGGTCCGCCTCCCACCTCAGCATCGAGCGGTCCTTGTAGCCCTTCTCGACAATGAAGTGGACTACGAGAAATGGTTGACCTCGGCCGCCGCGCGTCCGCTCCTCCAACAGATCCAGGTCGGCTGTGTTCCCCGCAACGTTCAGCTCGTCACGACTGAAGGGCAGGCAAAGGTAGGAGTCGCAGACGTACACGCCTTCCTCAGAGCCCCTCTGTTCTGGTGGCTGATCTCAATCCTATGGTGCTTGAATGCCGGGCGCAGGTTAGATCCACTTCTTGACGACGGGGTAAAGGGCTATCGCCTCCATCCAGGGTTCATCAAAGAGCCTGACCAGCGGGGCCTTATGTTCCGCGACCACAAAGCATCTCATCGGGCTTGGCGGGGCTTTGCAGCCGAGGTTGCTGGAGAGTTTCCTGGAGAGGTCTTGGCAACCAACATGATCGACCTCCGTGACTTCTACTACTCCAGTACCGCGGTTCCCAGCAACATCGTTTCGCACTTCCTCAAAGCAAAAAATAAACGGCTGCGGCGTGGTACTCGCGATCACACGTTGACCCGCCTGCTCGATGCCCTTCACCGAAGGTATGCAGCACGCTGCCGAGATATTCTTCCGCGTCCTCACCTGACTGCCGCGTCATTCCCTCTGCCAGTGGGGCTCCCATCGTCGCGAATCCTCGCGAATTTCATCGTCGATCTCGCCCGTGAGGATCTCGCATCTGCGGCGAATATCGAGGGGGTCGCTGCCTACGCAGACGATCTTCTCTTGATCTCCCGCGAATTGCCAGCGATGTCGGAAAACTCGGCGCAATACCTAGCTCGACTGGGGGTTATTCCGGCGCATGGGGATCCAAGCTTGAATAGCCCCCTATCGACACCGATAGCCGATCTAGTTGTCAGCCTCGACAAGTCGTCCACCTCCTACAGTCGCAGTTCAGCTAGTGACGACGATGCGGAGGACGAGCAACCTACGCTACGCGAGGATCCGAACCTCGACCCCTATATCGAGAGCCACCCCGATCCGGACTGGGGAGGCAGACTTCGAACCGTCTTGCAGGCTCCGCATAGACCGGAACGGATCCCCCGCGAGCTTTCGAAAGAGCTCGAACAGATGGTCGATGAGATCCGGATCGGGCTGGATCCACAAGAGGCAGAGGCTCGTCTCAGGGCCTTTATTGAGGAAATCGACGGTGGTCTCTTCCTGGCCCTCCGCCCCCACTGGGTCGACCTTCTGGTGGTGGGAGTCACTGCGGGCGGGGCTGAATTCGTGGAGACGATTAGTGCCCATTATGTACGGCTAGTAGATGAACTTGAGGCACCCCCGGACTCCAGCCACGCCATGCGCCAAGCACTTCGCGTTGGGCTACGAGCATCCTGGATACAAGCCTTAGCTCAAGCACTTTCAGTGTCTCTTGGAATAGAGGAGCTAGATGATCTCACCGCAACCCTGCCGGTGGTCTTCGAAGACACGACGCTCGGCACCGTTCGAACTCTAGATGTAGTCCGCTACGCGAAGCGCTTGCGTGAGCGCAGGCTAATTCCCGGTGCACTTGTATCTGCGCCCCTTGCCGAGTTCACCAGTTGGGAAGGGCCCTTGATCGGATCCAAGGCCTTCACCTCCTTCATGGAGTGGACTTCCCAAAAGCCGTCCAACGAACGAAAACAGGAACTACTGGATGGAATAGAAGATTCGGTGAGGTTCATACATTTGCATGAAATTTGCATAGCGCTACATCTCTGGGTCAATGCCTCTGTGCATCACGATGAATGGCTTACCGACGCCTTCACTCTTCTGCGTCGGCAGCCTCTAGTCCAGTCGGAGCAAGTAGAAGACCTTGCCGTGCGATCCGTGCAATGCATGCATCCGGGTTCTCGGACCGCAGATGACGTCGACAACGCTCCCATGCTCCGCTTTGCACTTCCGAGCCTCCCGATTGACGAAGGACAACTACGCGCCCTATTAGAAGGCGATACTGAGAGAACCCATGAGATTGCTTCCAAGGCTCGACGTCGTCTGCGATCCATTGTCGGCATATCTAGCCGTAATAAGGCAGATGTGCTGGTTCTTCCCGAGTGGTCGCTGCCGCCTCAGCAGCTTCCTTGGCTTATGAGCCGGGCCGCAGATGCCGACATGCTTGTTATCGCGGGGCAATCGCCGACGGTCGAGCAAGGTGTGTATTCGAACTGTCTCTGGACGGGCATCCCGGTTCAAGATTCTGCTGGGCATAAAGAATGTCTCGTAGCCCCACCACGGGAGAAGCGCTACCTCAGTCCTGAAGAGCAACACATGATTCAAACTGCAGGAATAGAAGCAGCAAAGGCCGATGACATCATTCCGGTGTACGACTGGAGGGGGATTCGTTTTGCATCGCTAGTGTGCTTCGAATTTGCAGATATAGCGACCAGGACCGAACTGCGCACTAGCGCAGACCTTCTAACGGTCTCCTCTCTAAATAAGGACTGGCGATACTTCGACGCGATCCAAGAGTCAACCACCCGTGACAACTACTGCTTGACTGTTTGCGTTAACAGCGGGGGCTATCCAGGAACGAAAATTATGCGGCCCACCGGAAGCGCCATGTCTGTGGCGGCATCTGTACACGGATCGGACGACCCAGCGGTTGTCTCCCGCAAGATCGACATGCATCCCATCGTGGTTGCACGGGTTGAGGAACGACGACCCTCCGAGGCTACGGAAAGAGACCCCACCGACGATACGAAGCTCAACGACTATCGAGCTTTTCGGCCTACCTAGCCCAAGAACGCAGCTCAACCCCTCATCACCGGTCTGTGAGCTGCAAGACCGGCCGCAAGGCCTGTAGCCGTGAACCAGCATGCCGACGCGCCACTCCCCAGGTTGAAGGAGAGTCCTAGCTTGATCGCGGCAGCGGTGCGTCGCTCGGTTACTTGACATCCACGATTTGGTACGGCTAGGGTCTGCTCTCGCTTGATGCCGCAGAGGAGACCGATATGGAGGACCCAGACGGTCTCGCAGTATTACGGCCTAGGTGCAGATCAAGGCGCGCTGGAGTTCGTCGATGTCGACGTGGTGGCCGACACTCGTCTCTTCGTCGACCCGCGGGCGTTGCGCATTTTGGCTCAAACCGACCAATGGGCTCATGCGTGCTGCGAACTGCTTCGTGACTTTTTCGGTTGCCTGCTTGAAGCAGTCCACGAGGATGACGAATCTCAAGGCCTTGAACTCCTCGAGGGATTGCGCGAGCCGAACGACACGCGGCTAGGTTTCTCTGGGCGGCGTGCCGAAGGCAACGCGATCGGACCAGTCCTCCGGCGCAACATCTGGCAAAAACTTAGGAGCAGTGAGGCTGCACAAACGGGACTACTGGAAGACCTCGAGGACAGCGCCCTAATGATTCCCCGGATTGCAACCGACCGCATTTCGGACATGACCATTAACGTGATCCGTGCGCCACTTATCGCCTTCACTCAGGAGATGTGCGAACAGCATTCCAAGATTGGAACCGAGCGGGTGCCGGCGGGCCTGATCTGGGACGATGAGGATCACGTCTGGCTCAGCAGCGAGAGGGAGGAGCTGCCGGTTCCCGAGGGTCGGCCGCTATTATTACTACCGAAATCCATCCTCAGAGCAAGGTTGGATTTCGACCCCGGCGACTACTACAGCCACGTCATCAATTGGCTGCGGTACTGGGAGCTCGAACGTCCCAACAGCGAACTCGTTGAACTTCTTAAAAACGGCCGGCACCGAGTCACCAAAAAGCGCGTTATTGCGAAGTACCGCCGTAAATATGGGCGCGAACTCAGCGTAGCGCCGGATGAATCTCTATCGCGCAAGGACTTCAGTGCCCGAGCGACCATTGAACATCCAGGGATTCTCAGTTCTTACAAGGAAGATAAGAATCGCCCGAGCCGTCGCCCGAGCCCGCCTACGTACTCAGAAGTGGCCGCCCTCACCGGTGGTGAACCTCCTGACCTCAAAAAGCTCCTGAGGGACGTAACCAGCGTCAAACGAGGGAAGTCTGGAGCCGACTCCTACCACGCTGCAGTTCATAATCTACTCGATGTCCTTTTCTGGCCCGAGTTGCAGTTTGGGGAAGCAGAGGTGAAGGTCCAAGGTGGTCGCAAGCGACTCGATATCCGTTACGTCAACACTCGTGAAGGATCGGGCTTCTTCAGCTGGATCGCCCAGCACTATGGCGATGCACCCCACGTGGTAGTCGAGTGCAAGAACTATCGAGGCGACCCCGGAAACCCAGAGCTAGATCAGCTGCTTGGGAGATTCACCACGCTTAATGGCAAAGTCGGAATCCTCGCCTGTCGAGGCTTCAAATCTAAGGACCTCTTCATCCAGCGCTGCAAGGAAGCGGCGAAGGGGGGGCAGGGTTTTGTGATTCCGCTTGACGACCGCGATCTCGGTCTCCTTGTGTCCGCAAGATTAGAAGACAATGCTGAAGCCTTTAAATCCCCGCTGTTTGAGCGTTTTCACGAAGTCACTGACTAATGCGTAGATCCTCCCAGCCGGGGGGCGGGGAAGCGACTTGGCCTGTGACGGCGGTAATTGGAGCCAATAGATTACGAACCGGGAGAGTCCTCTCCTAAGACGCGATCAAGCTCCTCCTGGTCAAGCTTGAGATGCGCCGCAATCTCAGCCAGCTCCCCCACCCACATCATCTCGTTTTCCGAAAGAGGGCGACCTTCAGCCCGACTCTTTTCGATCATTTCCCGAGCAGGCAATGACTCCTCCCATCGATCCTGCCAAGTGGTGCATTCAGGGCATACAGGCCGCGTTGGGTCAAACATCCCAGAGATATCACTGTCTCGATCTGGCTCGAAGTACCAATCGGCAGCTAGGCGATCTACGACAGATGGATGCTGTCGGCCGGGCCGATGATCGTCCCACGGCCCCTCTTTGCCGCATCTAACGCATGGACCCGGAGAGCCTTCCATACTCGGATCGTAGAGAAGCTATCAAGCCGGCTACTTAGCTCCCCGAGGGTGCAGTCAAATCACCTTCGCCTGTCTTTCGGGCCTATCCGATGACCGATCGGACCTGATGATGGCTACCGCCCACATCGTGCGTATAACGAGCCAGCATGGTCTCGACCCTGTGCCCCGCGATCGCGGCTAGATCGGCGTCGTTGACGCCCACAGCTCGCAGGTGGGTCACGAAGCTATGACGACACTCATGGGTGCGGATGTCTAGGCCGGAGGCTTTTCTGGGTCGGCTTCCAGAGGTCCCGGTAGAAGGTGCGCTCGCGCCATAGGCGACCGCGAGGGGTTGGGAAGAGGAGCTGGCAGTCGGGGCCGTTGAGGTTGATTTGAGCTTCCAGCATCCAGGCGAGGGTTGCGGGAACGGGGACGACGCGGCTGGCGTCGGGCTCGCCGACCACTCGCAAGCAGCAACATCGAGACGGAAATGCGACCAAGATGCGACCACGGCGCCCCGGAACGGCCCGGAATCGTCCGGAGCGCCGCTGAACGCCTCTCCCAACCCGAACCCCACGATCTAGCTCCACAAAAGGAAAAGGCCGGCATTGGCCGGCACTCCTCCCCATGCGCCCGACGAGAATCGAACTCGCGACCTTCGGCTTGAAAGACCGACGCTCTTTGGTCCCCGTGAAGGGACCGTTGACCACTGAGCTACGGGCGCCTGTTGGCGTCTAACTTTAGCTGCGTGGATCATTCCGAGCAGCGCGGGCGAGCGTGGATCTAGGCCTCCAGGGGCGGGTCGCGCTGGTGATGGGCGCGAGCCGGGGGATCGGGCGGGGGATCGCCACGGTGCTGGCGCGGGAGGGCGCCTCCGTCGCCATCGCCAGCCGCACCGAGGAGAAACTGCAGGAGGCGGCCGCCGCTATCGAGAAGCCCGCCACCGAAGCCGGCGGGCAGGTGACCGCCTTCGTCGCCGACACCGGTGACCTCGAGCGGCTCGCCGTGCTGCCGGCCGACGTCGAGGCCGAACTCGGCCCGGTCGAGATCCTCGTCGCCAACACCGGCGGTCCGCCGTATGGCGGCGCTCTCGAGCACCAGCTCCCCGACTGGGAAGCCGCCTACCGCGAACTCGTCCTCGCCCCGCGCGTCCTCGCCGAGGCAGTCCTACCCGGCATGCGCGAGCGCGGCTGGGGCAGGATCGTCAACGTCGGCTCCACCACGACCATCGAGCCGAACCCCGCCCTCAACCTCTCCAACTCCCACCGCATGGCGACCGTCGGCTTCCTCAAGACCCTCTCGCGCGAGGTCGCCGGCGACGGGATCACCGTCAACACCGTCGCTACCGGCCGCTTCGCGACCGAACGGCTCGCCGACGGCGGCGGCTCGCTGGAGTCCGCCGAAGCCGCCGCGCGCGAGGAAGTCCCCGTCGGCCGGCTCGGCCAGCCCGAGGAGTACGGCGACCTCGTCGCCTTCCTCTGCTCCGAGCGCGCCGCCTACATCACCGGCACCGTCATCCCGATCGACGGCGGCCTGCTCCGTTCGGCGTGAGGCGCGCGCGGTGACCCACTCGCACGCCGGCCACTCCCACACCCCCTCCGCCGACGCCGACCGCGGCAAGCTCTGGCTCGCCCTCGCGCTGATCCTCGGCTTCATGGCGGCCGAGGTCGTCGCTGGCATCGTCGCCAACTCGCTCGCGCTCCTCTCCGACGCCGCCCACATGCTCACCGACGCCGCCGCGATCGGACTCTCGCTCGCCGCCATCCGCCTCGCTCGCCGCCCCGCCGGCGGCGCGATGACCTTCGGCCTCAAACGGGTCGAGATCCTCTCTGCCCAGGTCAACGGCGTCACCCTGCTCGTCCTCGCCGCCCTGATCGCCTACGAGGCCGTCCAGCGCCTCATCGACCCGCCCGGCGTCGACGCCGGCCTCGTCCTCGCCGTCGCGCTCGCCGGCGTCGCCGTCAACCTCGCCGCCACCGCCGTCCTCGCCCGCGCCAACCGGCGCAGCCTCAACGTCGAGGGCAGCTTCCAGCACCTACTCACCGACCTCTACGCCTTCGTCGGCACCGCGGTCGCCGCCGCCGTCATCCTCCTCACCGGCTTCGACCGCGCCGACCCGATCGCCTCGCTTGCCGTCGCCGCGCTGATGCTGCGCTCCGCCTACGTGCTGCTGCGCGAGTCGGGCCGCGTCTTCCTCGAGGCCTCGCCGCGCGGCCTCGACCCCGACGCGATCGGCCGCCGCATGGCCGAGCAGCCCGGCGTCGCCGAGGTCCACGACCTCCACGTCTGGGAGGTCACCTCCGAGTTCCCCGCCCTCGCCGCCCACGTCACGGTCGCCGCCGACGCCGACTGCCACCGCGTTCGGCTGGAGCTGGCCGAGCTGCTGGAGCGCGAGTTCGGCGTCCGCCACTCGACCCTCCAGGTCGAGCACGAGCCCGACGCGCTCGTCCAGATCGAATAGCGCTGGCGACGGGACGAAAGCCGCTCTATGGCAGCGGTTTTCGTCCCGTCGGCGACTAGCTGGTGGGCTCGCCCGGCGCCTCGCGCATGGCCGGGAAGACGATCACGTCGCGCAGGGTCTTGGCGCCGCTGAGGATCATCATCAGCCGGTCCACGCCCAGGCCCGAGCCGCTCGCCGTCAGCATCCCGTATTCGAGCGCCCGCACGAACTCCTCGTCGTGCTCGTGCGGGGTCGGCTCCGCCCCGCTTTCCTGCCGTTCGCGCTGTTCGACGAAGTGCCGCCGCTGTTCGATCGGGTCGTTGACGTCGGTGCCGCCGCCGGTGATCTCCATCCCGGCGACGATCCCGTCGAAGGCGGCCGCCAGCAGCTCCGGGTGCTCGGGCACCGGCTTGACCAGCGGCCAGATCGCCAGCGGCAGGTCGATGATGAAGGTCGGCTGGATCAGCTTCGGCTCGATCAGCTTGCCCTGCAGCGTGTCCACCAGCGCCGCCCAGTCGTCGTCGGGCTCGGCGTCCTCGCCGGCGATCTCGGCCAGCTCGTCGCGGCTCGCCTTGGTGATGTCCACCCCGGTCTCTTCCTTCAGCAGGTCCTGCAGGCGCAGCCGCGGCCAGGGCGGCTTCAGGTCGATGACCTCGCCGTCGCGCTCGACCTTCGTCGTCCCCAGCACCGATTCGGCGACGTGGCCGACGATCCCCTCGGCGACGTCCATCACGCCGTGGTAGTCGGCGCAGCTGACGAACCACTCCAGCATCGTGAACTCGGGGTTGTGCTGCGGCGACATCCCCTCGTTGCGGAAGAACTTGCCGAGCTCGTAGACGTTCTCGAAGCCGCCGACGATCGTCCGCTTCAGATACAGCTCCGTCGCTATCCGCAGGAAGAGGTGACGATCGAGCGCGTTGTGGTGCGTTTTGAACGGGCGCGCCGCGGCGCCGCCGGTCATCCGCTGCAGCACCGGCGTTTCCATCTCGACGTAGTGGCGCTCGTTGAGGTACTCGCGGATCGCCGCCACCACCTTGGCCCGCATCGCGAAGATCTCGCGCGAGCGCTCGTTCGCCATCAGGTCGAGCTCGCGCTGACGGTAGCGGACCTCGGGGTCGGAGATGCCGTGGAAGAGGTCGGGCGGGTCGCGCAGCGCCTTGGCGAGCAGCACGCACTCGCGCACCTCCAGCGCCAACTGCCCCCGTTTGGTCACGTAGAGGTCGCCCTCGACCCCGACCAGGTCGGCGATGTCGAGGTCGTCGATCCGGTCGAAGGCCTCCTGGCCGATCGCGTCGACCCGCGCGTAGGCCTGGATCGTCCCGCTCAGGTCGCGGACGTCGAAGAAGAGCGTCTTGCCGTGGCCGCGCTGGCCGACCACCCGGCCGGCGATCCGGTAGGAGACGTCCCCCTGCTTGCCGGGCTCGAGCGCCTCGGGGTCATGCGCGTCGAGGATCTCGACGATCCGGTCGCGGTCCGGGAAGGAGAACGGGTAGGGATCGATCCCTTCGGCGCGCAGGCGCTCGGCCTTGGCCAGGCGCTGTTCGTGGGTCGAGCCGCTCGACTCAGCCATGGCCCAACGCTATTGGTGCTCGCGGAACTTCGCGCTCAGGGCGCGAGGCCGACGGTGACGCGCTCGTCGCCCATGTAGTCGCGCATGGTGGTTGCCTCGCGCAGCAGCTCGCGCATCGCCGGGCCGTGGTGGGTGTCGTGCTCCATCGCCATCTTCCAGCCGCTCGGCGTTTCGGCGACCAGCTTGCGGATCACCCCGAGGCCGTCCTCGCCGCAGTCGCCGGTGACGGCGATGCGCGGCTCTTTCTGGATCTCCGGCGAGCGCTCGTAGATCGTCTCGTCGGTGACGTAGGGCAGGTTGGCGATCACCAGGTCGACGTCCTCCAGCCCGTCGGGCAGGCCCTCGGCGACGCTGACCTCCAGCTCCAGTCCGAGCCGCTCGGCGTTCTCGCGCGCCGCTTCGACAGCCTCGGGCGAGAGGTCCGAGGCGGTCACGCGCAGGTCGGGACGCTCGTGGATCAGCGCCAGGGCGATCGCGCCCGAGCCGGTGCCGACCTCGTGGACGCGGGCGCCCTCGGGCAGTTCGGTTCCGACCTGGACCAGCAGCTCGGTCTCCTTGCGCGGCCACAGCACCCGCTCGTCGACGGCGATCTCCAGCTCGCGGAAGGGCGCCCGGCCGAGCACGTAGGCGAGCGGCTCGTGGTCGGCGCGCCGCTTCGCCATCTCTTCGACCGCGGCGACGACCTCCGGCGAGGCCTCGCCCTGGCCGTCGCGCGAGAGCTCCTCGACGCTCATCCCGAGGCCGTCGGCGACCAGCGCCTCGGCGTCGCTGCGCGGCGAGTCGCAGCCGGCCGCGGCGATCCTCTCGGTCGCCTCTTCCAGCAGCGTCGCAATCGGCTTCGCCTCGCTCATCGCGCGGCACTCCCTCGGGTCCTCACAGCGCCTCCTCCGTTTACCTCAAAAGAATTTGTGCATGATTACACAGCCAGCCTGCCGTGGCGCCGCCTCACCACGAGGATCCAGACGACACCGGCCAACATCATCGCAGCACTCTCGAGCTGAGCGGTGGTGAGCCCGAGCGCCGTGTCCTCGTTGCGACGGACGAACTCGACGAGGAAGCGCTCGGCCCCCGCGTAGACCAGATAGAGGGCGAAAAGGACGCCGGGCCGGAAGCGGTCGCGCAGCCGCCACAGCAGCCAGGCACCGAGCCCCATCGCCAGCGACTCGTAGACCGGCGTCGGGTGGACCTCTTCGGTGGTGGGGACGGTGCCGTCGGGATAGGCCATCGCCCAGGGGCCGTCCCAGGCGCGCCCGTAGTCGCCGTCGCCCGAGAGCTGGCAGCCGACGCGGCCGACCGCGTAGCCGAGCGCCAGCGCCGGCGCCGCCACGTCGAGCAGGACGAGACCGAGGAAACCGCGGTACCAGGCCCAGGCGAAGACGGCGAGTGCGCCGCCGAGCGCGCCGCCGTACCAGACGAGGCCCGAGCCGGAGAAGACGTTGCCGAGCAGGTCGTCGCTGACGCTGTCCCAGTTTTCGACCAGGAAGTAGAGGCGCGAGCCGACGACGCCGCCGATCAGCGCCGCGAAGCCCATCTCGTAGGCCCAGTCGACGGGCTTGCCGAGCTCGCGGAAGCGGACGCCGATCAGCGCGCCCGCCGCCAGGAAGGCGAGCGCGAACATCAGGCCGAAGCTCTGGATGGTGAGCGGGCCGAGGCTGATCTCGGGGTACACGGCGGTCCCGGTCCTCGGTGCCTAGTCCCGGTCGGCGAGCAGGGTCGCCAGCAGCGCCTTCTGCGTGTGGAGCCGGTTCTCGGCCTGGTCCCAGACGGCCGAGCGCGAGCCGTAGAGCGCCTCGGCGGTGATCTCCTCGCCGGGGTGGGCGGGCAGGCAGTGGAGCACGACCGCCTCGTCCTTGGCGACCGAGAGCAGGTCGTCGTCGAGCCGGTAGGGGGCGAGCGCGGCGCGGCGGCGCTGGGCCTCGCCCTCGTCGCCCATGCTGACCCAGACGTCGGTGTAGAGGGCGTCGGCGCCGGAGGCGGCGTCGCGAGGGTCGTCGGTGAGCCTGGCGCCGTGGGCGTCCTCGGGGGCGAGCTGGTAGCCGTCGGGGGCGGCGATCGTGACCTCGACATCGGCGAGCGGGCCGGCGATCGCCAGCGAGCGGGCGACGTTGTTGCCGTCGCCGACGTAGGCGAGGCGGAGGCCGGCGAGCTCGCCGAAGCGCTCGCGCAGGGTCATCAGGTCGGCGAGCGCCTGGCAGGGGTGGTGGAGCGGGGTGAGCGCGTTGACGACCGGGACGTCGGCCTCGGCGGCCAGCTCCGCGACGGCCTCGTGGGAGCCGGAGCGGATCGCGATCGCGTCGACGTAGCGGGAGAGGACGCGGGCCGTGTCGCCGACCGACTCGCCGCGCGAGAGCTGCAGCTCGTCCTGGCGCAGGACGACCGGCGTGCCCCCCATCTCGCCGACCGCGACCTCGAAGGAGATGCGAGTGCGGGTGGAGGGGCGTTCGAAGACGAGGGCGACGCTGCGGCCGGCCAGGTCCTCGCGGCCGACGCCCTCGCGGCGTCCCGCTTTCAGCTCCAGCGCCCGGTCGAGCAGCTGGCCCAGCTCGAAGGCGCCGAGCTCTTCGGCAGTGAGGAAGTCGCGCTTTGGCAAGCCGCGGATACTACGGCGGTGCGGTTCACGGCTCTCACCTGGAACCTCTTCCACGGGCGCGATTTCCCGCCCGATCCGGGCCTGCGCACCTGGCGCTCGCGGCTGCTGCGGATAAGCGAGCGCAATGGGACGCACCTGCAGGTGAACCGCGACCTGCTCGCCGAGTTCGCCGAGGTGCTGGCAGGCGCCGAGTGGGACCTGGCGCTGCTGCAGGAGTGCCCGCCGCGCTTCGCGGAGCCCCTGGCGCGCGCCTGCGACGCGGAGCCGCACCGGGCGCTGACGTCGCGCAACTCGTTCTCGCCGCTGCGGCAGGTCGGGGCTCGACTCAATCCCGACCTGATCGCGTCCGGGGAGGGCGGCTCGAACGTGACGCTGGTGCGCCGCGCCTTCCGGTGCGCCTTTTGCTCCCCAGACCAGCAAAAGGCGCACCGGAACGAAGGGGCGATCGCCGAGCGGCGCGAGGTGGCGATCCACATCGGCCCGCTGGAGCGGCGGGCGATGGCGCTGACGCGGATCGCGGTCGGCTCGGTCGCGGCGCGCTCCGGCATAGGCCACCGCGCATCCGGGACTCCGCGCTCCGCCTCGACCATCCACGTCGCCAACCTCCACGCCAGCGCCAACGACCCCACCTTCGCCGCCGAGGACGTGCTGCGCGCCGCGCGGATCGCGAGCGACTGGGCCGGCGAGGCGCCGCTGCTCTTCGGCGGCGACCTCAACCTGCAGCCCCAGGAGAGCGAGGCGGTCTTCGCGGAGCTGCGCGCGCGCTTCGGCCTCGCTCCCCCCACCGCGCCCAACGCGATCGACCACCTGCTGGCGCGCGGGCTGGACGTCGTCGAGCCCCCGCGTCGCTGGCCACCCGAGCGCCGCGAGGTCCGCCGCGACGGGCTGGCCCTGCGGCTCTCGGACCACGCCCCCGTCGAGGCCGCCTTCGCGCCCCCCTGAGGCGGATGTTCTCGACTGCCGCCGCCGGGGAATGAGATAGTCACGCCGCAGTCCCGTTACCGAACTGGAAGACGACCGAGGAGGCACGAGGCGATGGCCGCGAAAAAAGCAACGTCCGGCAAAGCGACGAAAGCGTCGAAAAAAACGAAAGCCGGGGCGCGGTCGAAAAAAGCCGCTTCGAAATCGAGCAAAGCCAAAGGCGGCTCGAAAGCGAAAGCCAAAAAAAGCTCGGCGAAAAAAGCCTCGGCGAAAAGCCGCGCGAAATCGTCGGCCAAATCCGCGAAAAGCTCCGCCAAAAAAGCGAGCGGCAAATCCAGCTCGCGTCGCACCGGCGTGACCGGCCTCGACAAGAGCGTCGAGCAGTTCCGCGAAAGCGTCGAAAACAGCGTTACCCTCAGCCGGGATCGCCTCCAGGAGGTCGTCGACGACGCCGTCAAGCGCGGCCGCATGACCCGCGGCGACGCCGAGAAGATGGTCTCCGACCTGGTCAAACGTGGCCGCCGCCAGAGCGACAAACTGCTCAAGGAGCTCGAGCGGCTGATGAGCCAGGCGCGCAAGAAACTGAGGTGAGATGACGGCGGCCGCTGGCGAAACCGCGACGCGGCCGCGTAAAGGCGAGCGACTCGAGGTCGAGGTCGACTCGCTCGCCTTCGGCGGGCGCGGCGTCGCCCGCCACGAGGGCTACGTCGTCTTCGTCAGCGGCGGCCTCCCCGGCGACCGCGTCCTCGCCGAGGTCACCAAGCCGAAGCGCAGCTTCGCCGAGGCGCGAGCCGTCGAGCTGCTGCGGCCCGGCGCCGACCGCGTCCCCGACCGCTGCACACACGAAGGCGAGCCCTGCCCGGGGGCGCCCTGGCAGGGCCTTGCCTACGAGAGCCAGCTCGCCCACAAGCAGGGCCAGGTCGAGGAGGCGCTGCGGCGGATCGGCGGGCTCGACGACTTCGAGCTGGAGGAGATCGTCCCGGCGGACGAGCAGTGGCGCTACCGCAACAAGCTCGAATACTCGTTCGGCGAGGTGGACGGCGAGGTCGTGCTCGGCTTCCACGCGCGTGGCCGCTGGGACCTCGTCGTCGGCGTCGAGGACTGCCTGCTCGGCTCCAAGCGCGGTAACGCAGCCCGCAACGAGGTGCGCGAGTGGGCGCGGCGCGAAGGGGTGCCGGCCTACGACCGCCGCGCCCGCCGCGGCGTCCTGCGCAACCTGGTCGTGCGCGAGGGGCGGCGGACCGGCCAGATTCAGACCCGGCTGGTGACCGCGCCGGAGCGCTTCCCGAAGCCGCCGGTCGACGCACACACGATCGTCGAGGGCGACTCCGGCTCGACTGAGGGACCGACAGGGATCCTCGGCGAGGAGCACCTGCGCGAGGAGCTGTGCGGGCTGGAGTTCGAGATCTCGCACGGCGCCTTCTTCCAGACCAACACCGAGATGGCCGAGCGCCTCTACGGCGTCGCCGCCGAGTACGCGGGGCTGAGCGGCGGCGAGAAGGTCTTCGACCTCTACTGCGGGATCGGCACGATCGGGCTGACCATGGCGCGGCGCGCCGGCGAGGTCTGGGGAATCGAGATCGTCCCTGAGGCAATCGGCGACGCCGAGCGCAACGCCGAGCGCAACGGGATCGCCAACGCCCAGTTCCGCGTCGGCAGCGCCCGCACCGGCCTGCGGCCGCTGATCGAGGAGGCCGGCAAGCCCGACACCGTCGTCGTCGACCCGCCCCGCGCCGGCCTCTCGCAGAAGATCGTCCGCCGCATCCTCGAGTGCGAGGCGAAGCGGATCGTCTACGTCTCCTGCAACCCGACCACGCTGGCGCCAAACGCCGCCCAGATGGTCGAGGCGGGCTATACGCTGCGCCGCGTGAGGCCGGTCGACATGTTCCCGCAGACCCCGCACATCGAGTGCGTGGCCCTCCTGGAGAGATAGCAGAAGTTCAGGAATTTCCTATCTAACTGGCGTCGCTCTGCTATCTTGACCTGATGGTCCTCGCGCCCAGGAAAAAGACGTCCTTCGAGATCGACCCGACCAAGGTCGATGCCGCCAAAGAGATTCTCGGCACCAAGACCCTCACCGACACGGTCGACGCGGCCCTCTCCGAAGTCGTCAAGTTGCGACAGCGCAAGGCGCTGGTAGAGATGCTCTTCCGGCCCGGAGCGCTCGAGCTGGGCGATCCGGACACGATGTCCGGCGCCTGGCGCTGAACGGTTGGCGACCTTCCTGGCCGACAAGAGCGCGCTGACCAGGCACGAGACACGGCCCGAGGTCCGCGAGGCGCTTGAGCCGCTGCTGCTCGCCGGCGAGATCGCCACCTGCGGGATCGTCGATCTCGAGCTCTTGTACAGCGCCGCCAGTCGTGCGACCTACCGGGCTCTCGCGGAGGCCCTGCGCGGAATGCCGCGCGCGCCGCTGGACGAGGCGTGCATGGGACGAGCCCTCGAAGTGCAGGCGAAGCTGGCGGAGCGCTCCCAGCACCGAGCCGTCCCGTTGCCCGACCTCCTGATCGCGGCCTGCGCCGAAAAGGCGGGGCTGGTCGTCCTGCACTACGACGCCGATTTCGACCGAATCGCGGAGCTGACCGGGCAGCCGACGCGGTGGATCGTCCCTCGCGGCAGCGTCGCATAGGCTGGGCTCATGAGTCGAGGATTCGGAGTCGCGGCGGGGCTGGACCCCGAGGTGGCGCGGCCTCTCGCGGCGCGCTGCGCCGAGCTCGGCTACGCCTCGATGTGGTCGAACGACCATCCGGGGGCGAAAGGGCTGGAGACGCTGGCCGAGTTTGCCGCGGCGGCGCCCGGGATCGACCTCGGCGTCGCCGTGATCGCGATCGACCGCACGCCGCCCGAGCAGATCGCCGCTGACGTCGAGCGGCTCGGCCTCGACCCGGCGCGCCTCTGGCTGGGTGTCGGCGCCGGCTTCTCGGAGAAGCCGCTGACGCGGATGCGCGAGGCGCTGCCCGAGCTGCGCGAGCGACTGCCCGGCGTCCGCCTCGTCCTCGCCGCGATGGGACCGAAGATGTGCGCCTTCGCCGGCGCCGAGCTCGACGGCGTCTTCTTCAACTGGATGACGCCGGGGTTCGCGGCGAGCGCCCGCGAGCGGGTCGAGGAAGGGGCGCGCGACGCAGGCCGCGACACCCCGCCGGTCTTCGGCTACGTCCGCACCGCCGTCGGCGAGGACGCGGCGGCCCGTCTCGCCAAGGAGGAGTCCTTTTACCGCGACCTCCACGACGGCTACCGCAACCACTTCGCCCGCCTCGGCGAGCCGGAGGGCACGGTAGGCATCGCAGCCGCCGACGCCGAGGAGGCCCAGCGGCAGCTGGCCGCCTACACCGCGCTCGACACGATCGTCGTCCGCGGCCTCGCCAGCGCCAAGGTCGAGCCGATGACCGCGCTCGCCGCCGCCGCGGCGCCGCAGTGACCTTCTGATCGACGATGGAAGCATTTGCCCGGCCATAGGCGGGCAAATCGTTCCAGCGTCCTACTCAGGACCTGGGCCGTTGACCGCGCGAGATGCGGTCGAGATTGGCGATCGCCTCCTTGAAGCGGCGATCGAGCTCCGGAAGCTGGCGTCGAGCCCGCTCCATGATCGCGGCACGCTGCTCATCGGTGAGCTGTCTAGAGCTTGCGCTGATCGAGGCCATTGACTACCTCCAGTTTACGCTGTCAACTCGCGTCATCAAGATCCTCCACGTCTCTGATGCCCGCGAGCACCTCTAGCACCCGGATTCTCTGCTCCTGAGCCGCGGTCGCCTGCCTGGCATCGGCGGCGGCATCCTTGACCGCATACTCCACGTTGCCGAATTTGATCGGGAATTCGCCGGCCAGGGCTCGCCACCCGATCAGGACGACGACGCCGATCGCGCCCAAGAGGGCCCCGGCCCGCTCGACGTGGAAAAGCAACTTCCATCCCATCGCGATGCCGGGTAGCTCTTTCGGCGTCCCTGCCTTCGCACTTGCATAGATCGCAACCGCCAAGACCAAGCCGAGCAGCCCCGCCTTGAGAATCTTCTCTACCACCGCGACGGCGTCCGCTCAGTCAGTCCGCTCAGTACGGCGGCAGGTCCTCGTACCACTCGCCGAGTGTCTTGAACGACCGCCAGAAGCGCTGCTTGGCGCCCTCCTCGTCGAGCGAGTCGTCGATGTCCGGCGTGTAGAGGGCGTCGACGGTCGGGGTGAAGGCCTGGACCTCGCCCTCGCGCGGCTCGACCGTGCGCGAGAGGGGGATCTCGAGCTGGTTGAGGACGCGCAGCGCCGGCTCGCCCATCACGACGAGGATCTTCGGCTGGACGATCGCGATCTCCTCGACGAGGCGGCGGACGCACTCTTCCGGCGCCAGGTCGGGCTCGGCGATCGGGCACTTGACGCAGAGCGTCCCGTAGACGACCAGCGGGTCGATCCCGAGGCGTTTGAAGCTTTTCATCAGCGCGTTGCCGGGCCGCCCGTAGAAGGCGACGCCCTCTTCGATCTCCGCCACGCCCGGCGCGTGCTTGAGCATGAAGACGTCGGCCTGGGGATGGCCCGAGCCCAGCACCGGCATCAGCTTGCCGCGCGGGCAGTGGCGGCACTCCTGCAGCTCGTGGGTGAGCCGGTTGAGCTCGCGGATCGCCCGCTCGAGGTACTTCTCGCGGATCTCGTCATCGGTCGCGGGCACGCTGGCCGATCTCTTTGACGAGCCGGGCGCGGCTCCTCCAGCAGCGCCCCCCTGCATCAGCTCTTGCCTCCGCTCCTTGCGGAGAGATTTCGCGCGGTAAACGAGGTCAGAGCGCGCGCCGCCTCTCCCGCCGCGGCCGGCCGCCGCGCACCGGCTTGGCGTCGGGGACGCTGCGTTTCGGCGCCTTCGGCCGCCCCGTCGTCTGCAGCAGCTTCAGCGCCTGCACGTAGACCAGGTTCTTGTGCTTCCGCGTGATGTCGGCGTCGCGCATCGCCTCGAGGAACTCTGCCGGCCCCTCGAAGTCGTGGATTCGCGTCCGCACGCTGCCCAGGCCCTGGGCGACGTGGCTGTCGGAGCCCGCCCCCGGCACGATCCGGTACTTGCGGGCGAAGCGCTCGGCCTCCTCGTTGAAGGCGGTCAGCGCCACCCGCGGGTTGAAGACCTCGAGAATGTCGATCTCCTCGACGATGTCGAGCAGGTGCTCGTAGTCGGGCACCGAGTGGAAGCGGTCGAAGGGGTGCGGGACGTAGACGAGCCCGCCCTGGGCGCGGATCGCGGCGATCGTCTCCGCCATCGTCAGCCCCTTGGGGATCTTCTCCTCGAGGAAGAGCCCGATCACCTCGCCCTGCTCGGCGGTCTTCACCTCCTCGGCGACGATCACCTTGATGTCGCCCATGCCCTCGGCGATGCGGCGCGCCTCCAGCGCCCCGGAGACCTCGTTGTGGTCGGTGATCGCGATCGCGTCGAGGCCGCGGTCGCGCGCCGTCTCCAGCAGCACCTCGACCGGCGTCGCGCAGTCGGGCGAGTGGTCGGTGTGCATGTGCAGGTCGACCTCGATCAGCGGCCGCCCCGAGATCCGCTCGCGCACCTCCGGGTCCCCGGCCGGGTCGTGGCGCCGCGCCAGCAGCCGCCGGTAGACCTCCTCCAGCTCGGCCGCCACCCGCGCCCAGTCGCGCTCGCCCCCGCCCGGCTCGACCAGCTCGTAGGAGCCGGGGAAGTAGCGCTCCAGCACGCGCCCGGTCGCCTCGCTGGACACGGTGCGCGCGTCCAGCCGGCCGAAGAAGATCTCGACCAACGGCCGCGCGACCTGGGTCGAGAAGAGCCGTTCCTGGGGCGTGTGGAAGGTGCCGACGTTGAGCGAGTAGGAGTGGCGCAGCGCCGCCGAGGCGACGCTAGGGGCGAAGGGGTCGTGGACGTGGACGACGTCGAGCTCGCTGGAGCCGAGCAGTCGTTTGACCGAATCGCCGGCCGCGACCCGCAACACCTCGTGGCCGCGCGCCTCCAGCTCCTCCGAGACGCGCCGGACGAACTCGTTGACCCGGTTCTCGGTCCCCCGCCGGTGGGGCGAGACCTGCGCGATCGAGAGCGGGGCGGCCGACACTGGAGCAAGCATAGGAGCACAGCGAGGGCCGGCTCAACTGGCAAGCCGGTCCCTCGCGTCGGCGGCCCGAGCGGCGCCGCCTGCCGCTAGGCCTCGGCCGCGGTCGGCTTGGCGACCGCCGGGCTCTTGCCCCGCGCGTGGGCGGCGATGAACTCCTCGGTCTGCTCGCGCGCCTCGTCGTCGGGCCGCTGCGTGTGCGGCGACTTCATCAGGTAGCTCGACGGCCCGTCGAGCTGGCCGGCGACGCCGTTGTTGAGCGCCAGCTTGATGATCCGCACCGCGTCGATCACGACGCCGGCCGAGTTGGGCGAGTCCCAGACCTCCAGCTTGAGCTCGACGTTGAGCGGCACGTCGCCGAAGGCCTTGCCCTCGACGCGGATGTGCGCCCACTTGCGGTCGGTCAGCCATGGCACGTAGTCGGAGGGGCCGACGTGGACCTGGTCGTCGGGCAGCTCGTGGCCCATGATCGAGGTGACCGCGTTGGTCTTCGAGATCTTCTTCGAGTCGAGCCGCTCGCGCTCGAGCATGTTGAAGAAGTCCATGTTGCCGCCGACGTTGAGCTGCGAGGTGCGCTCCATGCGCACGCCGCGGTCGTGGAAGAGGCGCGCCAGCTGGCGGTGGACGATCGTCGCCCCGACCTGGGACTTGATGTCGTCGCCGATGATCGGCAGCCCGGCGTCGCGGAACTGCTTGTCCCAGTAGTCCTCGCGGGCGATGAAGACCGGCAGGCAGTTGACGAAGCCGACGCCGGCTTTGAGCGCCTGTTCGACGTACCACTTGGTCGCCTCCTCCGAGCCGACCGGCAGGTAGCAGACCAGCACGTCCGCCTTGCTCTCCTTCAGGACGCCGACCACGTCGACGGTTTCGCCCGGCGCTTTGGTGATCTTCTGCTTCAGGTACTTGCCGAGCCCGTCGTGGGTCATGCCGCGCTGGACCTCGACCCCGAGGCTCGGCACGTCGGCGAACTTGATCGTGTCGTTCTGGCCCGACCAGATCGCCTCGGAGAGGTCCTTGCCGACCTTCTCGGCGTCGATGTCGAAGGCGGCGACGAACTCGACGTCGCGGACGTGGTAGCCGCCGAGGTCGACGTGCATGAGACCCGGCACTTCCTCCGCCGGGTCGGCGTCCTTGTAGTACTGGACGCCCTGGATGAACGAGTTGGCGCAGTTGCCGACGCCGACGATGGCGACGCGGACCTTCTCGTCCTGGCGGCCGGCGCCGTTGGCGCCGTTCAATCCGTTGGTCTCACTCATGAAGCTCGAAGTCCTTCCTTGTGGGTCGGGCTGGCTGGCAGTTGGGTCGGGATGGCCGGCAAAGCACACCTGCGGCGGCTGCCGGTTACAGGTCGGCGGGCGGGCCCTGGGCCTCGCCGGGCGGGTCTCCCCTCAGCTCGTTCCTTACGTGCCATACGCGTTGGGCCGCCGTGATCGTGGTCAGAGCCGCGATAGCGTAGATCGCCGGGGCCAGCAACTCAACGTCTACAAGTCCGGCGCCCTTGGCAAAGACCAGGCCGATGGAAAGCAACACTACCCGGACGGGCCGGGTTGCCAACCCCACCTTGCACTCGACCCCGAGCGCCTCGGCGCGGGCCCGCGTGTAGGAGACCATCAGCGAGCCGAGCACCGCCACGACGCACATCGCGGCGGCGAAGTCGTCGCCCGTCGCGGCGAAGTAGCCGGCGACGGCGGCCAGCACGATCCCCTCCTCGATCCGGTCGAGGGTCGAGTCGAGGAAGGCGCCGAAGAGCGTCCCCTTGCCCGACATCCGCGAGTAGCGGCCGTCGAGCGTGTCCATGACCGAGCCGAGGATGAAGGCGACGCCGGCGAGGAAGAAGAGGCGCTGGGTGACGAGGACGGCGGCGATCGCGTTGCCGACCAGGCCGGCCATCGAGATCGCGTTGGGGGTGAGGCGGGACTCGATCAGCCGGTCGCGGGCGTAGGCGCGCAGCTCCTGCGTGTTGCGGGCCTGGCGGCCGTTGCGGCGCCCACCGGGCCGGCTCGGAGGTGCCGACGGTTCCATCGTGGGTGAGGCTATCGGGCGGACCGCCGGCAAGACGGCGATTCGCTCACTGCTACGCCTCGGCCTCCAGCGGCCCCGCCACTCGCCACGACCACTTCTCGGGCCGGGCGCGGGCGAACAGCTCGCGGGCGATCAGGGCGGCGGCGATCGCGACCGCCCAGCCGAGCACGACGTCCACCCAGTAGTGGTTGCCGGTGACGATCACGACCCAGGCGACGAGCAGCGGCCAGGCGGCCCAAAGCGCCTTCAGCGCCCGGTGGCGTACGAGCTGGAAGCCGGTCGCCCCGATCATCAGCGCGAAGGCGCAGTGCAGGCTCGGCACCGCCGCGTAGGGGTTGATCAGGAGCTTGGTCAGGGCCGAGTCGTGGTTGACGCTGGAGAAGTCGTTGATCGTGTCCACGAACCCGTACTCGGGGAACATCCGCGGCGGCGCGGTCGGGTAGAGCACGTAGCCGATCAGCGCCAGCCCCATCGAGGTCGCGAACATGTTGCGGACGAAGTAGAAGGACTCGTTGCGGAAGAAGTAGAGCCAGACGAAGAAGCCGAGCACGACCGCGAACTGGCTGTTCATGTAGACCTGGTTGGCGAAGTCCATCACCCACTGGGCGGGCAGGAAGAGGGCCTGCAGGTCGGGCTCGAAGAAGGTGCCGGTGGCGCGCTCGAAGTCGATCACCTGCTGGCCGTGGGCCATGGCGACCGACTCCTTGCCGTCGGCGATCCCGCGGGCGACCTCGTAGGCCGTGTTGACGAAGAGCACGAGGGCGATCTGGCGACCGAGGTCGCCCCACCCGCGCGGAAGCCGCGCTCCAATCGCCGCCCAGAGCCGGAGCATCCCCGAATTGTAATCCGGGCGTCACAGGACCCTCACGAGAGGGCAATAGGGTCCGCGGCGATGACCTGGACGAGGCCGAGGCGGCAGCGGGTGCGGGCGATCCGCGACCGGCTGCGCGAGACGTACGGGCAGCCGGTGAACGAGCCGCACGGCCACCCGATAGCCGAGCTGATCAAGACCGTCCTCTCGCAGCACACCAACGACCGCAACCGCGACCGCGCCTTCGCCCGGCTGCGCGAGCGCTTCCCGACCTGGGAGGAGGTCCGCGAGGCGCCGCTCGAGGAGCTCGAGGACGCGATCCGCCCCGGCGGCCTCGCCAGGCAGAAGGCGCCGCGGATCCAGGCGATCCTGGAGAGGCTCGGGGACCATCCCGACCTCGACTGGACGCGGACGGCGCCGCGCGAGGAGTCGCTCGACTTCCTGCTCTCGCTGCCGGGCGTCGGGCGCAAAACCGCGGCCTGCGTCCTGATCTTCACCTGGGGCATCCCGGAGATCCCCGTCGACGTCCACGTCCATCGGGTCGGCGGCCGGCTCGGGCTCTTCCCGGAAGGCGCCTCCTTCGAGCGTGCCCACGACGAGATGCTGGCGGCGGTCGACCCCGACGACGCCTACGAGCTGCACGTCAACCTGATCCGGCACGGGCGCACGATCTGCCGGCCGAAACCCCGCTGCGGCGAGTGCGCGCTGCGGCGCATGTGTCCCTGGTACCGTGCCCGGCGCGCATGAGCAAGAAGACCTTCGTCACCTTCGGCCTCCTGGTCGTCTTCCTGGCCGTCCTCATCCCCTGGCTGGCCTTCCGCGCCGACGGCGAGTCGGCTCCGGAAGCGCACGTGCCAAGCGAGCTGGACGACGCCAAGGCGCTCTTCGACACCAACTGCGGTGGCTGCCACACCCTCTACGCCGCCGAGACCGACGGCAACTTCGGGCCCGACCTCGACGCGCTGCTGGCGCCCGCCGGGCCGGTGGAAGGCGACTCGGCGAAGACGAACGAAGGCCGCGTCCTGACCGCGATCGAAAAAGGCGTCGACTCCACCACGGAGCCGGGGCGGATGCCGGCCGGCATCCTCAACGGCGAGCAGGCCGAAGAAGTGGCCGAGTTCGTCGCCCGCACCGCCGGCCAGGGGTAGCCGGGCGGACCGTCCCGGCAGGGGTTCCGCTTAACTTTTTTCGAAGACAGGCGGTGGCCGTCCGAGGACGGCACCGCGAAAAAAGTACAAGACGCTCCACCCCTACCGGGACGGTCTTTTACGTGAGCTGGTTAGGGGACGTGGAACCTCAGGGCGCTGAAGACGCCGGCGTGGTCTGAGCTCCAGAAGCCGTTGACCGGCAGCAGCCCGGTGACGAGCGAGCTCTGCAGTGTGATCAGCTCCGGGGCGTTCGTCATCACGTGGTCGACCTGATGGTCGAAGTCGCTGACTTTCCCTCCTGCGTCGGCCGCCAGCAGAGGCGATTTGAGGCAGCAGCTGAGCGGATCGTCCGTGCTGCGCTCGACGAAGCCCGCCCCGAGCAGCACTTCGTAGGCTTGACGGTTGACCGGCGTGACCGTGTCGTCGTCGGAGTTGAGGTCGCCGACGAGCACCACCGGCAGCGCCCCGGTCGCCGGGCCGCCCGGCGCGACCAGCTCGGCCGCCTGCGCGGCGCGGATGTTGGGCTCGAACGCCTCGAGATGGGTGTTGACGAAGCGGAACGCGCCGCTGCCGCGCACCCTTGCGTCGACCGCCGTCCAGCCGCGTTTGACCGCGACCGGCTGCCCGGCGATTTCCAGTTCGAGCAGGGTGTTGAAGTTGCCGCCCTGCCGGTTGGAGGTATGGACGCCGGCACCGTGCCGGGCGAGGATCACGTCCCTCATCGTCAGGTGACCCATCACCTCGGCGTTGGCCAGTTCGCCGCCGGGACCGTCGCCGGCGACGCCGTTGGCGTCAGCGGGAGCTTCGAGGTCGAACTCGTCCTGGACGGCTACGACCTCGTACTGGGGCTTGCCCTTGCCGCCTTTCCCTCTGCCCTCGTTGAGCTCGTCGAGGAGCAGGTCGAGGTAGTCGAGCGTGAGCGGGGTGCCGGCCGGCGTTATCGGGGTCGTCTGCCAGAGCGCGACCTCCTGCAGGCCGACCAGGTCCGGCTTCGTCGCCAGGATCTCGTCAGCCAGGCCCTCGGCCCGGGTCGGGAAGTCGTTGGCGATCACTTCGCGCAGGATTTCGCCGTTGGCCGTGACGACGTCGGCGAGGGTTTCGGCCTCGATCGCGGGGCCGAGGTCGGCGCCGAGATAGAGGTTGCGGGTCATCACGGTGACGACCTTGCCCTTGCCGTTGTCGTGCTGGCCGGCAGGGACCGCGGAGCGGTTGTCGGCGAGGCCGGCGACGTGCTTGGCCGAAACCGCGCCGGGTACGAGTAATGCGATAAGCAGAACGGCCACGAGCGCGGCGATGCCGCGGCCGAGCGAGGTGCGAGCGGAACTCAAGGCGATCTCCTCCTTCTCGGAAACCCAGTACCCGCGAATACCCGCTTCCCCCAGCGCTTGCAATCGCTCGAAAACTTGCCATACTGCGACTTAGATTTTCGACGTGCCGTACGTTTAGTGCCCATATGGGCACCGAATGACCGGCGGGTACCAACTGACAACGACCGGAGGTAAGGCGAAGTGGCAAAGACGATCGGGATCGACCTCGGCACGACCAACTCCTGCGTCGCCGTGATGGAGGGCGGCGAGCCGACCGTGCTCGAGAACTCCGAGGGGGGTCGCACGACCCCGTCCGTCGTCGCCTTCGCCGACTCGGGCGACCGCCTCGTCGGCACCGTCGCCAAACGGCAGGCGGTGATGAACCCCGAGAACACGATCTTCTCGATCAAGCGCTTCATGGGCCGCAAGGAGGCCGAGGTCAAAGAGGAGGAGACGATCGTCCCCTACACGGTCGTCCCCGGCCCCAACGGCGACGTCCGGGTCGAGGCGCGCGACAAGCAGTACAGCCCGCCCGAGATCAGCGCGATGATCCTCCAGAAGCTGAAGGCCGACGCCGAAGCGAAGCTCGGCGACACGGTCGACAGTGCCGTCATAACCGTCCCCGCCTACTTCAACGACGACCAGCGGCAGGCGACCAAGGACGCCGGCAAGATCGCCGGCCTCGAGGTGAAGCGGATCATCAACGAGCCGACCGCCGCCTCGCTCGCCTACGGCCTCGACAAAGAGGAGGCCGACCACACGATCCTCGTCTTCGACCTCGGCGGCGGCACCTTCGACGTCTCGGTGCTGGAAATCGGCGACGGCGTCTTCGAGGTCAAGTCGACCGCCGGCGACAACCACCTCGGCGGCGACAACTGGGACAAAGCGATCGTCGAGTGGCTGGTCGCCGAGTTCAAACGCGACCAGGGCGTCGACCTGGCGGCCGACAAAAACTCCCTGCAGCGCCTCTACGAGGCGGCGGAGAAAGCGAAGATCGAGCTCTCCTCGGCGCAGGAGACGCAGATCAACCTGCCCTTCATCACCGCCGTCGAGGGCCAGCCGAAGCACCTCGAAATGAAGCTGACCCGCTCGAAGCTGAACGAGCTGACGGCGGACCTGCTGGACCGCGTCGTCGGCCCGGTGAAACAGGCGCTCGGCGACGCCGACGCGACGATCGACCACGTCGTCCTGGTCGGCGGCATGACCCGGATGCCGGCGGTGCGCGAGAAGGTCAAGGAGCTGACCGGCAAGGACCCGCACCAGGGGGTCAACCCCGACGAGGTGGTCGCGGTCGGCGCCGCGATCCAGGCCGGCGTGCTGGCCGGCGACGTCAAGGACGTCCTGCTGCTCGACGTCACCCCGCTCACGCTCGGGATCGAGACCAAAGGCGGCGTGATGACGAAGCTGATCGAGCGCAACACGACGATCCCGACGAAGAAGTCGGAAGTCTTCTCGACCGCCGACGACAACCAGCCCTCGGTCGAGATCCACGTCCTGCAGGGCGAGCGCGAGATGGCGAGCGGCAACAAGAGCCTCGGCAAGTTCCAGCTGACCGGCATCCCGCCGGCGCCCCGCGGCATGCCGCAGATCGAGGTCACCTTCGACATCGACGCCAACGGCATCCTCCACGTCACCGCGAAAGACCTGGGCACCGGCAAAGAGCAGAAAATCGAGATCAAAGCCGGCTCCGGCCTCTCCGAGGAGGAGATTCAGGGAATGGTCGCCGACGCGGAGTCGCACGCCGAGGAGGACCGGGCGCAGCGCGAGCTCGCCGAGACCCGCAACGTTGCCGAGAACGCCGCCTACCAGGCCGAGAAAGCGCTGGAGGAGGCGGGCGACAAAGTGGACTCCGCCGACAAGGAGGCGGTCGAGGCGGCGGTCAAGGAGGTGCGCGAGTCGCTCGACTCCGGCAGCAAAGAGGAGCTCCAGTCGAAGACCGAAGCGCTGACGGCGGCGATGACCAAGGTGTCCGAGCAGCTCTATGCGGCGGCCCAGCAGGAGGCGGCGGCGTCCTCCGGCGACGGGGCCTCGGCGGACGGGGAGTCGTCGGAGGGCGAGGACGAGGTCGTCGATGCAGAGGTGGTCGACGAGGAGGGCAAGTGAGCCTGCCTCAGGACGAGACGCAGGGGCCGGCGGGTCCTGTCGCGGAGGAGGGCACGTCGTCCTCGCAAGCTGCGGGCGACGTCCCCCCCTCCACGCCACCCGCCGGAGACAGCGCTCAGATCGAGCAGGACCTCGACGCGCTCCTTGCTGACACTCAGCGCGAGAGGGACGAGTACCTCGATTTGGCGAAGCGGACGAAAGCCGACTTCGAGAACTTCCGGAAGCGGATGCTCGCTGAGAGCCAGGCGGCGCTTGGGCGCGGCAAGTCCGAGGTCATTCGGGAGGTCGTGCCGGTGCTGGACGATCTGGAGCGGGCGATCCAGGCTGCCGGCCTGGACCCGGAGGGCGACTCGGAGGACGGGCTTGCGCACGGGGTGCTGCTCGTTTTCCGAAGCCTGCGCGACTCGCTCGGGCGAGCCGGGATCGAGGCGGTCGATCCGAAGGGCGAGAGGTTCGACCCGAACCTGCACGAGGCGCTGTCGACGATCGCCGCGGATGGGGCTGAGAGCGGGACGGTCGTCGAGACGATGCAGAAGGGCTACCGGCTCGGCGAGCAGCTGATCCGGCCGGCGCGCGTGGTGGTGGCCGAATGACCTTGCCCGGAGTCGCATAGGGAGACCCCATGGCGGACGACCTCTACAAAGTCCTGGGCGTCTCGAAGAAGGCCTCCGACGAGGAGCTGAAGAAGGCCTACCGCAAGCTCGCCCGCAAGTACCACCCGGACCGCAACCCCGACGACCCCAAGGCGGAGGAGCGCTTCAAGGAGGTCCAGGGCGCCTACGACACGCTGTCGGACCCCGAGAAGCGCAAGCAGTACGACGCCGGCGGCATGTTCGGCGGGTTTAGCGGTCGCGGCCCGTTTCCGGGAGGCGGCGGCCAGGGCACCGGCGGGTTCGGCGGGTTCGGGGCGGGCGACCTCGGCGACCTCTTCGGCAGCATCTTCAGCCGCGGCGGCGGCGGCCGCGCCCAGCCGCAGGCGGTCCGCGGCCGCGACCTCGAAACGGAGATCAGCCTCAGCTTCGACCAGGCGGTGAACGGGACCCAGGTCACCGTCGCCGTGCCGAAGGCGGAGCGCTGCGAGACCTGCGACGGCAGCGGGGCGAAGCCGGGGACGGGCCCGGTCACCTGCCCGCGCTGCGAGGGGCGCGGCGTCGACTCCCAGAGCCAGGGGCTCTTCTCGATCAGCCAGCCCTGCCCCCAGTGCGGCGGCGCCGGCCAGGTGATCGAGGACCCCTGCCCGACCTGCGGCGGCTCCGGCCTCACCCAGCAGACCAAGCGGCTGAAGGTGAACGTGCCCGCCGGGGTCAAGGACGGCGGCCGCATCCGCCTCGCCGGCAAGGGCGAGGCCGGCCCGCGTGGCGGCCCGCCGGGCGACCTCTACGTCGTCACCCGCGTCCAGGCGTCCCCGGTCTTCAGGCGGCTCGACGACGGCAACCTCGAGGTGGCGGTGCCGATCACCGTCGCCGAGGCGCTGCGCGGGGCGACGATCGAGGTGCCGACGCTGGACGGCACCAAGAAGATCAAGGTGCCGGCCGGGACCAGGCACGGCACCGTGCAGCGGCTGCGCGGCGAGGGCCCGCCGCGGCCCGGCGGTCGCGGCCGCGGCGACGTCCGCTACCGGCTCGAGATCGAGCTGCCGACCGAGCTGACCGAGGAGCAGGCCGAGGCGGTCGAGCAGTTGGCGAAGGCGCTGAACGGCGGCGACCCGCGCGCCGAGCTGCTGCGGAGGGCGGCACGATGAGAGGGCTTGGCGCCTTTCCCGTGAAATGGACGGGTTTTGCGCCAACCGGCGCGGGGGCGCGGCGATGAGCGCCGACGGCAATCGCGGTCGTCGCATGGTGCGGCGCGAACGGGTCGAAGCGACGATCGACGAGGAGCGCGGCGTCTACATGATCTCCGTCGCCGCCGAACTCGCCGAGATGCACCCGCAGACGCTGCGGGTCTACGAGGCTCGCGGCCTGATCCAGCCGAAGCGCTCGCCGAAGAACACGCGGCTCTACTCGCAGCGCGACCTGCGGCGGCTGCAGCGGATCCAGGAGCTGACGGCCGAAGGCCTGAACCTGATGGGCGTCGAGCGGGTGCTCGCGCTCGAACAACGGGTCGAGGAACTGGAGGGGAAGGCCCCGGATGCAACCTGACCGGTTCACCGTCAAGGCCCAGGAAGCGTTCGCCGACGCCATCCGGCTCGCCTCCCGCCTGCGCAATCCCGAGGCCGCGCCCGCTCACCTGCTGGTCGCGCTGCTCGCCCAGGAGGACGGGTTCGCGACGCCGATCCTGCGCAAGACCAGCGCCGACCCGGCGGCGGTGCGCGAGCGTGCCCAGGAGGCGATCGAGGCGCTGCCCAAGGTCAGTGGGGCCACCGGCGGCGACGAGGAGCCGGAAGCGCGTCCCTCCTCGACCCTGCGCGAAGCCCTGCAGCGGGCCGAGCGCGAGATGGCCAAGGCGGGCGACGACTTCCTCTCGACCGACCACATGCTGCTGGCGCTGGCCGCCAAGGGCTCGCCGGTCGCCGACCTGCTCCCCGACCCGACCTCGCTGCAGAAGGCGATCGGGGAAGTCCGCCCAGGACGGATCACCTCGCCCGAACCGGAGGCGACCTCCGAAGCGCTGGAGAAATTCGGCCGCGACCTGACCGCCGAGGCAAAAGAGGACAAGCTCGACCCGGTGATCGGCCGCGACGAGGAGATCCGCCGCGTCATCCAGGTCCTCTCGCGCCGCACCAAGAACAACCCGGTCCTGATCGGCGACCCGGGCGTCGGCAAGACCGCGATCGTCGAGGGACTGGCGCAGCGGATCGTCGACCGCGACGTGCCCGAGAGCCTGCGCGACCGGCGCGTGATCGCGCTCGACATCGGCTCGCTGCTGGCCGGCTCGAAATACCGCGGCGAGTTCGAGGAGCGGCTGAAAGCGGTGCTGAACGAGGTGCAGGAAGCGGAGGGCCAGATCGTCCTCTTCCTCGACGAGCTGCACACCATCGTCGGCGCCGGCGCCGCCGAAGGCGCGGTCGACGCGGCCAACCTCCTGAAGCCGATGCTGGCGCGCGGCCAGCTGCGCGCGGTCGGCGCCACCACGCTCGACGAGTACCGCAAGCACATCGAGAAAGACGCGGCGCTGGAGCGGCGCTTCCAGCCGGTGCTCGTCGGCGAGCCCGACATCGCCGACACGATCGCGATCCTGCGCGGGCTGAAGGGGCGCTACGAAGAGCACCATGGGGTGGACATCACGGACTCGGCGGTCGTCGCGGCGGCGACCCTCTCGGAGCGCTACATCGCCGACCGCTTCCTCCCCGACAAGGCGATCGACCTGATCGACGAGGCCGCCTCGCGGCTGAAGATCGAGATCGACTCGGTGCCGACCGAGATCGACGAGGTGCAGCGCCGCGAGAAGCAGCTGGAGATCGAGCGCGAGGCGCTGAAGAAGGAGACCGACAAGGCGTCGAAGGAGCGCCTGGAGGCGCTGGATGCCGAGCTGGCCGAGCTGCGCGAGCGCTCCGGCGGGATGAAGGCGCGCTGGCAGAACGAGAAGGACGCGATCGAGGCGCTCAATGAGGCGAAGGCGCGGCTCGAGGAGGCCAGCCGCGAGGCCGAGCGTGCCGAGCGCGAGGCCGACCTGGAGCGCGCCGCGAAGCTGCGCTACGGCGAGATCCCGGAGCTGGAGAAGACCGTCGCCGAGCAGGAGGCGCGGCTGGCCGAGCTGCACGGCGACGGCGGCTCCCTGCTCGCCAACGAGGTGACCGAGGAAGACGTCGCCGAGGTGGTCGCCAAATGGACCGGGATCCCGGTCAGCCGCCTGATGGAGGGCGAGGTCCAGAAGCTCATACATATGGAGGAGCGGCTGCACGAGCGGGTGATCGGCCAGGACGAGGCGATCGAGGCTGTCTCCAACGCGCTGCGCCGCTCGCGCGCCGGCCTCTCCGATCCCCACCGGCCGATCGGCTCCTTCCTCTTCCTCGGCCCGACCGGGGTCGGCAAGACCGAGCTGGCCAAGGCGCTCGCGGAGTTCATGTTCGACTCCGAGCAGGCGATCGTCCGGCTCGACATGTCCGAGTACATGGAGAAGCACACCGTCGCGCGGCTGATCGGCGCCCCGCCCGGCTACGTCGGCTACGAGGAGGGCGGCCAGCTGACCGAGGCGGTGCGGCGCCGGCCCTACGCGGTCGTCCTGCTCGACGAGATCGAGAAGGCCCACCCCGACGTCTTCAACACGCTGCTGCAGCTGATGGACGACGGGCGGCTGACCGACGGCCAGGGCCGCACGGTTAGCTTCACCAACACCGTGCTGATCATGACCTCGAACGTCGGCAGCGACCGGATCGTCTCCGAGTCGGTGGACGAGCGGATCCGCGAGCAGATCGAAGAGGTGCTGGCGGCGACCTTCAAGCCGGAGTTCCTCAACCGGATCGACGACACGGTCATCTTCCACCGCCTCTCGAAGGCCGACATCGGGCGAATCGTCGAGCTGCAGGTCGGCCAGCTGGTCGGCCGGGTGGCCGAGCGGGGCATCGAGGTCGAGCTGACCGACGAGGCGCGGACGCTGCTCGGCAACCTCGGCTACGACCCGACCTACGGGGCGCGGCCGCTGAAGCGGACGATCCAGAAGCGCCTCGTGGACAAGCTGGCGCTGAAGCTCCTCGAGGGCGAGTTCCGCGAGGGCGACGCGATCCGGGTGGACGCCGCCGACGGCGAGCTGACCTTCGGGCGGGTCGGCGAGCGAGCCGCCGCGCCTGCCTGACGCCCTCTTGCCGGAACAGCCTCGATCCGTCACCATTTAGAGGGCTCTTTAGGGGGCGCTCAGGTTGGGGTGTTAATCAAGGGGCGTGGGAGCCGCATCAGAGGGAGCGGGACTTGAGAAATCGGCCGTTCGTGCCGACGTAAGCTGTCTGAGAACTTCGTACAAATGTTGAGACGACGCCAAATCAACGCCGAGCCGGGGGAGCGGAGGGTCCGCTCGACCCTGTCCGCTTCCCTCGACCGCCTGCGCGGGCCATTCGAGCGACTCGCCTGGAGCTTCGAGCGGCGCCTGCTCTGGCCGGCGCAGGAGCGCCTCGTCTGGCCGCTGCGCGATCGCGTCGCCGAGGCCAGCGTTCCGCAGCCGCGCGCTGCCGGCGCCGGCGCCCTCGTCGCCGGCGCCCTCGTCGCCGGCGCCTTCGGCGTCGTGGCCCTGGAAGGCGACGGCGACTCGCCGGCGCCACTGCCGAGCGCCGACCCGGTCGCCGTGGTGGCGCCGCCCCCGGCGCCGCCCGAGCAACCCGCGCAGGAGGAGCCGGCCGGCCCGGTCCTGCAGGGCGTCGAGCCCGAGTTCGGGATCGAGGGCGGCGTCGGCGTGACGGCGGACGGCGGCGGCGACAGCAGCAACGTCGCCGGCGCGACCGCGACCGCCCCGGGCGACACGGACGAAAGCGGCGACGCCGAAGGCGAAGCCGCCGCGACGACCTCGAGCAAAAAACCGGTCCCGGCCGGACCGGCGGCGATGAAAGTGGCGCGCCGCTTCGCCGAGGCCTTCGTCTTCTATGAGATCGGCGAGCGGCCGGAGCGCGCCATGACCGTCTTCGGCGAAACGGCGAGCCCGGAGCTGGCGACGGCGCTGGCCGAACGGCCGCCGCGGCAGCCGGCCAGCGCCGAGGTGCCGAAAGCGAAGGTGCTGAACCTCGTGCCGGGGCCGCGCAGCGGCAAGGCCTACACCGTGAGCGCCTCGCTGCTCCGCGTCGGCACCGTCAGCGAGCTGCGGTTGCAGCTGAGCAAGCAGGCCGGCGCCTGGGTCGTCACGGACGTGCGGGGATGAGCGCTCTCGCCCCCAGGACGCGCGTCGCCTCGCTGACCGCGTTGCTCGTTCTCCTCGTCCTCGCGGTCGGGGTCGCGCGGGCCGGCGCCGCCCCGGTGGCCGAAGAACCCGCCGCCAGCGAAACGGCCGCGCCGGCGCCCAGCCCCGCCCCGGTCGAGGAAGGCGACGCGATCGTCGCGCCGACCCCACCGGTGCCCGCCGCCCCGGTGCCGAAGCCGGCACCGGAAGGCAACGGCGGCGTCGCCCCCAAGCCGCGGCCGAAGCCCCGGCCGACCCCGGCCGCCGAGCCCGAGCCCGACGTCGAAGCCGAGGTGGAAGACGGCGGCTACTCGGCCGAAGCCGTCCCGCCGCCGGCTTTCCCCGTCCCGACCCTGCCGAGCCCGAGCTGCACCCCGGGGGCGGTGCCGGCGGTGCTGGTCCCGATCTACGAACGCGCCGCCGCCGCCTACGATCTCGGACCGCAGGGGCCGAGCGTGCTGGCCGCGATCAACGAGATCGAGACCGCCTTCGGCACCAACACCAACGTCTCCTCGGCGGGCGCCCTCGGCTGGATGCAGTTCATGCCGGAAACGTGGGCGGGCTACGGGGTCGACGCCAACGGCGACGGCGAGGCCGACCCCTACGACCCCGAAGACGCGATCTTCGCCGCCGCGAGCTACCTGAGCGCCTCCGGCGCCCCCGCCGACTGGTACACCGCGATCTTCGCCTACAACCACGCCGACTGGTACGTGGCCGAGGTCCTGGCCAATGCCGAGTGCTACGCCGGCCTCGGCAACACGGCGGCCGGCGCATTCGAGCTGGCGCCGAAGCTGCAGGTGCTGACCTGCGTCGCGCCGAAGCGCTGGCGCAAGCGGATCCCGGCCGAGTACATCGACGCCTTCGAGAGCGCGGCCGCCCGCTACGAGATGGGCAAGCGCGGCGTCTGGGCGCTGGCGGCGGTCGCCCGGCTCGAGTCCAACTTCGGTCGCGGCATGGAGGCGGCGACGCTGAAGCGCAACGGCCCGCTCGGCCTCGACGGCGCCGAGTGGCGGCGCTTCGCGGTCGACGGCGACGGCGACGGACGGCTCCGCCACGCCGACCCCGACGACTCGGCGGCGACGCTGGCGCGCCTGATCTGGTCGCGCGGCGGGCTGCGGGCGGGCCTCTTCAGCCACAACCAGGCCAAGTGGTACGTCGACGCCGTCTCGAACGAGGCCAAGCGACTCGAAGGCAAATGCGAGTCGCGGCGCGTCGAGTGGTCGCTGGCGCTGCCCAACGTGGTGATCGCGCCGGTCAACTGGAACAACCTGACGATCCTCAACGAGGTCGCCCGCGAAGACCTCGAACAGGGCCGGATCGACCCGCGCATCGTCGGCCTGATCGGCGCCATCACCCAGGCGCACCAGATGACGATCTCCTCGCTGCGCTCCGACCACTCGATGTACACGGCCGAAGGCGGCGTCTCCAACCATTACTACGGCCGCGCGATGGACATCGCCGCCGTCGACGGCGTCTCCTGCACCGACACCTCGCCGACCGCTCCCTGCGCCGAGCTGGCGCGGACGCTCTCCCAGCTGCCCGCGCCGGCGATGCCGACCGAGCTGATCTACTGCTTCGACGTGGACGGCGCCGGCCCGGCCTTCGCCCGCTCCGACCACTGCGACCACGTCCACGCCGGCTACGACGGCTGAGTTAACGTAGGCCTCGCGAACCCGCGAGAAGGAGAGGACGATGCCGACCTACGTGATGCTCACCAACCTGACCTCCGAGGGCGTGAAGACGCTGAAGAACAACCCGGGTCGCGTCGCCGAGGTCAACAAGGAGGTCGAACAGATCGGCGCCAGGGTGATCTCCCAGTACGCGACGCTCGGTCAGTACGACTTCGTGACCGTCGTCGAGGCGCCCGACGAGAAGACGATGGCCAAGGTCTCGGTCGAGCTCGGCTCGCGCGGGACGATGACCAGCCAGACCCTTGCGGCGCTGCCGGCCGAAGACCTGGCCTCCTCGCTCTGACGTGAAGATCCTCGTGGTCGGCGGCGGCGGGCGCGAGCACGCGATCGTGCGTGCGCTGGGCCGCTCGGTCCACGCGCCCGAGCTGCTCTGTGCGCCCGGCAACGCCGGCATCGCGACTGACGCCGAGTGCCTGCCCGAGGTCGGCGGCGAGGACGTCGACGCGATCGTCGCGGCGGCGCGCGAGCGCGCGGTCGACCTGGTCGTCGTCGGGCCGGAGGCGCCTCTGGTGGCCGGTGCGGTCGACGCGCTCGAGGAGGCAGGCGTGCCGGCCTTCGGGCCGAGCGGGGCGGCCGCCGAGCTGGAGGGATCGAAGGCCTTCGCCAAGGAGCTGATGCGGGAGGCCGGCGTGCCGACCGCGTCGCACACGCTGCTGCGCGATCGCGAGGGGGCGGTCGAGCGGCTGGCGAGCGCCTCCTACCCCCTGGTCCTCAAGGCGGACGGGCTGGCGGCCGGCAAGGGCGTCGTCATCTGCGCCGACGAGGCCGAGGCGCGGGCGGCGATCGACGTCTTCTTCACCGAGCGCCGCTTCGGCGACACGCCGGTGGTGCTCGAGGACTTCCTCGAGGGCGAGGAGCTCTCGCTGCTGGCGCTGTGCGACGGCGAGAACGTGGTGCCGCTGGCGCCGGCCCAGGACTACAAGCGGATCTTCGACGGCGACCGCGGCCCCAACACCGGCGGCATGGGCAGCTACTCGCCCGTCCCCGGCTTCGGCGATGCCGACGTGGAGGAGATCGTCGACGCCGTCCACCGGCCGGTGGTCGAGGCGATGCGGCGGCGCGGCACGCCCTTCCACGGCGTGCTCTACGCCGGGCTGATGATCGGCGCCGACGGTCCCAAGGTGCTCGAGTTCAACACCCGCTTCGGCGACCCCGAGACGCAGGCGGTGCTGCCGCGGCTGCGCTCCGACCTGATCGACCTCTGCCTGGCGGCGCGCGAGCCGGGCGGCCTGGCCGGGGCGAGCGCCGAGTTCCTCGACGATTGGGCGGTGACGGTGGTCCTCGCCTCGGCGGGCTACCCGGAGTCGTCGTCGAAGGGCGACGTGATCCACGGCCTCGAGGAGGCGGGAGTGCTGGCCGAGGTGACCCACGCCGGCACCGCCGAGCGCGACGGCGAGGTCGTCACCGCCGGCGGCCGCGTGCTCAACGTGACCGCGCTCGGGGTGACTCCCGCAGAGGCGCGCGATCGGGCATACGATGCCGCCCGCCGCATCTCCTTCGAGGGGATGCAGATCCGCTCCGACATCGCCGCCCGAGCGGTGGAGCGCGTACACAGTCACTGACCAACCGAGAGGAAGAGGATGAGCGAGATCTCAGAGGACCCGCAGCCCACGGGCACTCCCGCGTCGACCGAGGCGACCGCGATGCCGGCGGTCGAGGAGGCGTTCAAAGAGATCGAGGTGGACGAGCCGCTGGTCGGGATCATCATGGGCTCGAAGAACGACAAGCCCAAGATGGAGCCGGCGGGCAAGGCGCTCGAGGAAGCGGGCATCCGCTACGAGGTGCGGGTGATGAGCGCCCACCGCGACCCCGAGCTGGTCCGCGAGTACTGCCACAACGCGCGCATCCGCGGCCTGCGGGTGCTGATCGCCGGGGCCGGCATGTCGGCGGCGCTGCCCGGCGTCGCCGCCGCCCACACCGACCTGCCGGTGATCGGCGTGCCGATCCTCGGCAAGTCGCTCGGCGGGCTCGACGCGCTGCTCTCGGCGGTGCAGATGCCGCCCGGCATCCCGGTCGCCTGCGTGGCGATCGACGGGGCGAAGAACGCCGGCGTGCTGGCGACCCGGATCATCCACTCCTAGGCGCCGGCCCGGCCGCTCCGATGATCTCCCGCTACACCCGCCCGGAGATGGGCGAGGTCTGGTCGCAGCAGCGCAAGCTGGAGTGCTGGCTGGAGGTCGAGCTGGCGGCGACCGAGGCGTGGGCCGACGAGGGCGCGGTGCCGCGCGAGGCCGCTGAGGCCTGCCGCGCGCGGGCGGCGTTCACGGTCGAGGCGGTCAACGAGCGCGAGAAGGTGACCGACCACGACGTCGCCGCCTTCGTCGACGTGGTCGCCGGGTCGGTCGGCGAGCACGGCCGCTGGGTCCACTACGGCCTCACCTCCTCCGACGTGCTCGACACGGCGCTGGCGCTGCAGCTGCGGGCGGCGGGCGAGATCGTCCTGGCCGGCGCCCGCGCCTACCGCGACGCGCTGGTCGAGCGGGCGCTCGAGCACCGCGACACCGTCTGCGTCGGCCGCACCCACGGCGTCCACGCCGAGCCGACCACGTTCGGGCTGCGGCTGGCCGGCTTCGCCTTCGAGGCCGACCGCAACCTGGCGCGGCTCGAGGACGCCTTCGAGCAGCTGCGCTTCGGCAAGCTCTCGGGCGCAGTCGGCACCTACGCCTCGGTGCCGCCGGCGGTCGAGGCGCGGGTGATGGAGCGGCTGGGGCTGCGGCGCGAGGACGTGGCGACGCAGGTGATCCCGCGCGACCGGCACGCCGTGCTGACGGCGGCGATCGCGGTAGCCGGCGGCGGGCTGGAGCGTTTCGCGACCGAGGTGCGCAACCTGCAGCGGACGGAGGTGCGCGAGGTCGAGGAGCCCTTCGCGTCGGGCGCCCAGAAGGGCTCCTCGGCGATGCCGCACAAGCGCAACCCGATCCGCACCGAGCGGATCACCGGCCTGGCACGGGTGCTGCGCGGCTACGCCCAGGCGGGGCTGGAGAGCATCGCCCTCTGGCACGAGCGCGACATATCGCACTCGGGCGCCGAGCGGGTGATCCTGCCCGACGCGACCACCGCGCTCGACTACATGCAGAGCCTGGCGGCGGGCGTCGCCTCCGGCATGAACGTCCGCGCCGAGCGGATGCGCGAGAACCTCGAGCTGACCCACGGCGCCCTCTACAGCCAGCGCGCCCTGACCGCCCTCGTCGAGTCGGGCATGACCCGCGACGACGCCTACCGGGTCGTCCAGGAGAACGCCCAGCGCGCCTGGGACAGCGGCACCCACTTCCGCGAGCTGCTCGGCGAGGCGGCGCCGCAGCTCGACCTGGACGCGGTCTTCGACGAGCGGGCCTACCTCACCCACCTGCCCGAGATCTTCGAGCGGCTCGAAGCGCTGCGATCCTGAGCGGATGCCCGAGTCGATAGAGGCGGACGTCGCGGTCGTCGGCGCCGGCCTGGCGGGGCTCGTCGCGGCGCGGCGCCTGCTCGCGGAGGGCATCAAGCCGCTGGTGGTCGAGGCGCGCGAACGGGTCGGCGGCCGGCTGCTGAACGAGGAGATCGGCGACGGCAAGGTGGTCGAGGTCGGCGGTCAGTGGATCGGCCCGACCCAGGAGCGGATCGCCGCGCTTGCCGCGGAGCTGGGGATCGGCACGTTCCCCACCTACGACCGGGGCCGGCACCTGGTCGAGATGAACGGCAGGCGCGCCTCCTTCACCGGCAGCTTCACCGACGCCCGGATCGACCTGCTCCGCGATCTGGGGCGGGCGATCTCGCCGCTGGCGCTCGGCGATTTCGAGCAGGCCCGCATGCGGCTCGACCGGATGGCCCGTCAGGTTCCCCTTGAGGAGCCGTGGGCGGCGCCGAAGGCGCGCCGCTGGGACGCCCAGACCTTCGCGACCTGGCTGCGTCGCAACACCCGGACGAGGACGGCGCGGGCCCTCTTCGCGCTGGCGATCGAGGCGGTCTGGGCAGCGGAGCCAGGCGACGTCTCCCTGCTGCACGTCCTCTTCTACACGCGCTCGGGCAGCGGCTTCAACGTCCTCGTCGGCACGGACGGCGGCGCCCAGCAGGACCGCTTCCACGGCGGCTCGCAGCGGATCGCCACGGTGCTGGCCGAGCGGCTCGGCGAGGAGCGGCTGCGGCTCGCCAGCCCGGTGCGGCGGATCGAGCACGGCGCGGACGGCGTCGTCGTGCGGGCCGAAGGCCGCGACGGGGGAGCGGCGCTCGAGGTGCGGGCACGGCGGGCGATCGTCGCGATCCCGCCGACGCTGGCCGGCCGGATCGCCTACGGCCCTCCCCTGCCCGCCGCCCGCGACCAGCTGACCCAGCGCATGCCGCAGGGCACGGTGATCAAGACGATGGCGATCTACGGCGAGCCGTTCTGGCGCGAGGACGGCCTCTCGGGCCAGGCGACCAGCGACGTCGGGCCGGCTCGCGTCGTCTTCGACAACTCGCCCCCCGACGGGACGCCGGGCGTCCTGCTCGGCTTCCTGGAGGGCCGGCTCGCCCGTCAGTGGGGCGCCCAGCCGGCCGCGGAGCGCCGCCGCGCGGTCCTCGCCGGCCACGCCCGCCTCTTCGGGCCGCGGGCGGCCCGGCCCGAACGCTTCGTCGAGCGCGTCTGGGCCGAGGAGGAGTGGACGCGCGGCTGTTACGGCTGCCTGATGGTCCCCGGCGGCTGGACCGAATACGGGCACGCGCTCCGCCAGCCCGTCGGCCCCTTGCACTGGGCGGGCGCCGAGACGGCGACCGTGTGGAGCGGCTACATGGAGGGCGCCGTCCGCTCCGGCGAGCGGGCCGCCGCGGAGGTCGCGGCAGCGCTACGGTCCGCGGCGCCGTGATCCTCTACACCTGCGGGCGGAAGAAGTTCGGGCCGGGCGTCATGCACCCCTGTGCGAAAGCGGGCAAGGCGCTCGACGCGGCTGGCCACGACTACGAGATCGTCACGGTCGGCGGCTACCGCCTCAGCTTCTGGACCTGGCCCAGCCGCAAGGCCGACCGGGCCGAGGTGAAGCGACTGAGCGGCACCAACGAGGTGCCGATCCTCGTCGTCGACGACGGCGAGGTGATCTCCGGCTCCAGCCGGATCGCCCGCTGGGCGCGCCTCAATCCGGCGAGCGCCTAGGCGGCAACCGGCTCGCGGGCCTCGCGGCGCGCGGTGAGGACGACCGGCGTGCCGTCGCGGGGCGAGAGCGTGATGTTGCGGCGACCGACCCGCTCGGGCCGCGGGTCGGCCTTGCGCAGCTCGCAGCGGGCGAGGATCTCGCGCAGCGCGATCCGCATCTCGAACTCGGCGAAGGAGGCGCCGAGGCAGCGGCGGATGCCGCCGCCGAACGGGATCCAGGCGTAGGTCTCCGGCCCGCCGTCGAGGAAGCGCTCGGGGCGGAAGGCGTAGGGCTCGGGGTAGGCGTCGGGCCGCGTGTGGGCGAGCCAGATCGCCGGCGTCACGTCGGTCCCCTCCGGCAGCGTCAGGCCATCCGCCTCCAGTGGCTTGGTGAGGCGGCGGCCGGCGATCGGGATGACCGGCCGCAGGCGCAGCGACTCCGAGATCGTCGCCCGCAGGTAGTCCTCCTCGCCGGCGTCGAGCGAGTCGCGCAGGCGGCCCAGCTCGCCCGGGTGCCGCAGCAGCAGGTCGAAGGTCCAGGCGAGCGCCGTCGCCGTCGTCTCGTGCCCGGCCAGGAGCAGGGTCATCAGCTGGTCGCGCAGCTCGGTGTCGGTCATCCCCTCGCCGTCCTCGAAGCGGGCGAGCATCAGCGCCGAGAGGATGTCGTCGCGCTCCTCCAGGCCGCCGGCCGCGCGCCGCTCGGCGATCTCCTCGTAGAGCAGCTTGTCCACCTCGCGCAGCTGGCCCTCGAAGCGGGCGAAGGGCTGGCGGCCGCCGAAGCGGGCCACGATCAGGGCGACGAGCTGGGCGCCCGAGGAGGCGGTTTCCTGCAGGACGGTCGAGAGCATGCCGCGCAGCCGTTCCAGCCGCGCCCCCTCGGCGACGCCGAAGACGACGCGCAGGATCACCTCCAGCGTCACCGCCTGCATGCGCGGGTGGAGGGGGAACTCCTCGCCGACGCGCCAGGAGTCGATCTCGGCGTCGACGATCTCGGCGACGATCGGCTCGTAGGAGCGCATCCGCTCGCCGTGGAAGGCGGGCAGCATCAGCCGCCGCCGCGCCAGGTGGTCGGGGCCGGTGAGGAGCAGCAGCGAGCGCGAGCCGAGGATCGGCTCGAGGAAGATGTTGCGGCCGGGCGGCAGATCGTGCCCCGGCTCGCCGTAGAGCGCCTTTATCGCGGCGGGGTCGGAGATCATCACCATCGGCCGCTCGAAGCCGGGGAAGGTGACGCTGAAGCTCGGCCCGAAGCGGCGCCGGCAGTCCTCGAGGAACGGGATCGGCCGGAAGGCCCAGCGCAGCATCTGGACGATTGCCGGGCTGGTCGGTTCGGGCGGCAGCGGCACGAGGCAAGTCTGGCAGAAGCTGGCTGGCGAGCCAGTTTCCATGTTCAGCCGTGCGGGTGGTTAGCATCGGCCTCATGACTGCCGTAACCGATCTCCAACTCCATTCCTCAGGCAAGGTCCGCGAGATCTACGAGTGGGACGACGACCTGCTGATGGTCGCCTCCGACCGGATCTCGATCTACGACGTGGTGATGCCGACGCCGATCACCGACAAGGGCAAGGTGCTCAACCGGATCTCCGAATTCTGGTTCGAGCTGACCGGCGACATCGTCCCCAATCACTTCATCTCCAACGACGTCCCCGAGGAGGTCGCCGAACGGGCGATGCGGGTGCGCCGGCTCGAGATGTACCCGGTCGAGTGCGTCGTGCGCGGCTACATCACGGGCTCGGGCTGGAAGGAATACAGGGAGGGCGGCGCGGTCTGCGGGATCGAGCTGCCGGAGAACCTGCTCGAGTCCGACAAGCTGCCCGAGCCGATCTTCACGCCGGCGACCAAGGCCGAGATCGGCGACCACGACGAGAACGTCGACTTCGACCGCGCCGCCGAGATCGTCGGCGACCGCGGCCTGATGGAAGAGCTGCGGAGGATCTCGATCGAGGTCTACCGGCGCGGCGCCGAGCACGCGGCCGAGCGGGGGATCATCCTCGCCGACACCAAGTTCGAGTTCGGCCGCGGCGAGAGCGACCGGATCGTCCTCGCCGACGAGGTGCTGACGCCGGACTCCTCGCGCTTCTGGCCCGCTGACAGCTGGGAGCCCGGCAAAACCCCTCCCTCCTTCGACAAGCAGTTCGTCCGCGACTGGGCGACGGGCAGCGGCTGGGACAAGACGCCGCCGGCGCCGGAGCTGCCCGCCGACGTGGTCGAGCAGACCCGCGCCAAATACGTCGAGGCCTACGAGCGCATCACGGAGCGCTCCTTCTGAAGGCCCGGGTCCTGATCCGGCCCAAGGAGGGGATCCTCGACCCGCAGGGCAAGGCGGTCGAGCGGGCGCTGCCGGCGCTGGGCTTCGAGGGGATCGGGCACGTTCGCGTCGGCCGCCTGGTCGAGCTGGAGGCCGACGGGCCGGAGCGGCTGCCGGAGCTCTGCGAGAAGCTGCTCGCCAACCCGCTGATCGAGGACTTCGAGATCCAGTCGCTCGATGCGTAAGGGCGCGGGAGGCGGCGTCATATGAAGTGGGCCGTCCTCCAGTTCCCCGGCTCCTGCGACGAGCGCGACGCGGTGCGCGCCTGCGAGCGCAGCGGCGGCGAGGCGCGACTGCACTGGCACGAAGACCGTGACCTCGGCGACGCCGACGCGGTCGTCGTCCCGGGCGGCTTCTCCTACGGCGACTACCTGCGGGCGGGGGCGATCGCCCGCTTCTCGCCGGCGATGGAGGCGGTGGCGGAGCTCGCCGCGGCCGGCGGCCCGGTGCTGGGGATCTGCAACGGCTTCCAGGTCCTCTGCGAAGCCGACCTGCTCCCGGGCGCGCTGCTGCGCAACGAGAGCCTGCGCTTCCTCTGCCGCCAGGTCGAGCTGATCGAGGCCGACGGGCCGATTCCCGCTGATATAGAGCGGTTTTCGGCCCATCGGCCCCTTTCCATTCCGGTCAAGCACGGCGAAGGGCGCTACTGGGCGCCGGAGGAGATGCTCGACCGGCTGGAAGCGAACGGCCAGGTCGCGTACCGCTACGTGCCGGGGCAGAACCCGAACGGCTCGGCCCGCGACATCGCCGGGGTCACGAACGAGGCGGGCAACGTGCTCGGCCTGATGCCGCACCCCGAGCACGCGGTCGACCCGCTGGAGGGCTCGACGGACGGGCTGCGGGTCTTCGAGCGGATGGCGCGGCTGGCGCGCGTCGCGGCATGACCGTCGAGGTCGCGAAACATCGCGAGCTGGGACTTACCGACGCCGAGTTCGATCTGATCGTCGAGAAGCTCGGGCGGGAGCCGAACGACGTCGAGCTGGCGATGTTCAGCCTGCTCTGGTCCGAGCACTGCGCCTACAAGCACTCGCGCAAGCTGCTGCGGCGGCTGCCGACCGAGGGCGAGCGGGTCGTGATGGGGCCGGGCGAGAACGCCGGCGCCGTGGACATCGGCAACGGGCACGCGGTCGCCTTCAAGGTCGAGTCCCACAACCACCCGAGCGCGGTCGAACCGTTCGAGGGCGCGGCGACCGGGGTCGGCGGCATCCTGCGCGACGTCTTCGCGCTCGGGGCGCGGCCGATCGCGATCCTCGACTCGCTGCGCTTCGGCGAGCTCGACTCGGAGCGCTCGCGCTTCCTGCTCGACGGCGCGGTGCGCGGCATCGGCCACTACGGCAACTCGATCGGGGTGCCGACGGTCGGCGGCGAGATCTACTTCGAGGCGCCCTACGAGCACAACTGCCTGGTCAACGCGATGTGCGTCGGGCTGGCCAGGACCGAGGAGATGGTGCGGGCGGCGGCGGCCGGGGTGGGCAACGCGGTGGTCCTGATGGGCGCCTCGACCGGGCGCGACGGGATCGGCGGCGCCTCCGTGCTGGCCTCGGCCGAGCTCGGCGACGGGGACGAGGCGAAGCGGCCGACCGTGCAGATCGGCGACCCGTTCGAGGAGTCGAAGGTGCTGGAGTGCTGCCTGGAGCTGCTCGGCAGGGGGCTGCTCGTCTCGCTCCAGGACCTCGGCGCGGCCGGGCTGACCTCCTCGGCCGGCGAGATGGCCTCGGCGGGCGGCGTCGGCATCGACCTAGACGTGACGAAGGTGCCGCTGCGCGAGGCCGACATGGAGCCCTTCGAGATCATGGTCTCCGAGTCGCAGGAGCGAATGCTGGCGGTGGTCGAGCCGGCCAAGGTCGCCGAGGTGGTCGCCGTCTGCGAGAAATGGCAGACCGGCGCCGCCGAGATCGGCGTCGTAACGGACAGCGGCCAGGTCCGGGTGCTGCGCGACGGCGAGGTCGTCGGCGAGATGCCGGTCGAGGCGCTGGTCGACGGCTGCCCGCTCTACGACCTCGAGCCGGCCGAGCCGGCGGGTTGGATCTACGGCAACGAGGACGTGCTCTCCGAGCGGGTCGCGGCGGCGGCCGGGCCCTCCGCGGACCCGACCGACCCCACCTCTGTCCTGCTCGCCCTGCTCGCTTCGCCCAGCGTCGCCTCGAAGCGCTGGGCCTTCGAGCAGTACGACTCGATCGTCGGCTCGCGCACGGCGCGGCGTCCCGAGGCGGCCGACGCCGCGGTGCTGGCGATCCCCGAGGCGAGCGGGGCGATCGCCGTGTCCATAGACGGCAACGGTCGCCGGGTCGCCTGCGACCCCTATGCCGGCACGGTCGAGGCGGTGCTCGAGTGCGCCCAGAACCTCGCCTGCGTCGGCGCCGAGCCGCTCGGCCTCACCAACTGCCTCAACTTCGGCAATCCCGAGAAGCCGGCGCCGGCCTGGCAGCTCGACCAGGCGGTGAGCGGGCTGGCCGACGCTTGCGGGGCGCTCGGCGTCCCGGTCGTCGGCGGCAACGTCTCCCTCTACAACGAGGGGCCGGAAGGGCCGATCTACCCGACGCCGGTGGTCGGCATGGTCGGCGAGCTGCCCGACCCGGGCGGCGCCGCGCCCAGCGGCTTCGCGCGCGAGGGCGACGCGATCGCCCTCGTCGGTCCCTTCTCCCCCGCGCTGGCCGGCTCGGAGCTGGCCAAGCTGCGCGGCGTCCTGGAGGCGGGCCTGCCCCGCTCCGACATCACCGCGGTCGCCGCCGCCTGCGCCGCGGTCCGCGAGGCGGTGCGCGAGGGCAAGCTCTCCTCGGCCCATGACGTAAGCGACGGCGGCCTCGCCGTGGCCCTGGCCGAGTGCGCGATCGCCTCTGGAGCGGCGGATGCGAGCGCCCCAGGCCGGGAGTCGGCGGGCGGTCTCGGCTGTCGTATCGACGTCTCGCCCTTCACGGTCCGCGGCCGCACGACCGACGAGGCGCTGTTCGGCGAGGGGCCGGGCGGCTTCGTCGTCAGCGGCGACCCGGCGGCGCTGCGGGCACTCGCCGGTCCCAGCGTTCGCGTCCTCCCTCTCGGGGAGGTGGTCGCGGGCGGCCGCTTCGAGCTGACCGCGGGCGAGACGTCGATCGACGTCAGCGTCGCCGAGCTGGCCGCGGCATGGCGCTCGCTCGGCGACCGCCTCGACTGACCTAGAACGGCATCTTCGAGCGGGCGCCCTGGCCGGCCGAGTGGCTCTTGTTGGCGGCGCGGCGCGATTTGCCGAAGGACTTGCTGAACAGCGTTCCGATCGGGCCCGGCGCCTTGCCGCCCGCCCGCTGTCCGGCCGAGAAGCCCTTGTCGGTGCCGCGGCGGGCGTGCTCAGAGAACCTCGGCAGGAGGAAGCCCAGCACCAGCAGCAACACGCATATCCCTACTACGGCGGCGATGACCACTGTCGTCCTCCTCGTTCGAGGGGGGTCGCCAAGTCCGCGTCCCGGACAAGTCCCGACCGCCCTGATGTGCGCTCCGTATACCCCTGACCCCGGCGCGGTTTAAACGCCCCCCGGACCGGGCAGCCGCAGAACGTCCAACCGCAGCTCCGGTCCGGGGGCGGCGACGGAGAAGAAGCGCGACACGACGGGCGACCACCCCTTTGTCTGCCTGGGCCCCGCGCCACCGAATCGTCGCCCTCGGCGGTTGCGGGTCGGTCCTCGGCACGGCGAAGCGCCCAAATACCGGCATTCGCGCCGCCGCCTGACCGCCGCGGGGCGCTGGTACTCTGCCTGAGTAGGCAGTCCGCCTGCGCGTCTCGTCCTTCCATCCAGGGAAGCACGCGCTTTGACTCCTTCTGACGGGCACTCGATAGATCGCGACTCACCCCGCGAGGAATGCGGCGTCTTCGGCGTATTCGCGCCCGGCCACGACGTCGCCCGCCTCGCCTACTTCAGCCTCTACGCGCTGCAGCACCGGGGGCAGGAGTCGGCCGGGATCGCCACCTGCGAGGGCGGTCACATCACGACGCTGCGCGACTCGGGGCTGGTCTCGCAGGTCTTCGACGAGGAGAAGCTGCGGGCGCTGGAGGGCGACATGGCGATCGGCCACGTGCGCTACTCGACCACCGGCGGCGGCTCGTGGGAGAACGCGCAGCCGGTCTGGCGCGACGACGGCCGCGAGATCGCCCTCGCCCACAACGGCAACCTGACCAACGCGGTCGAGCTGTGGGCCGAGCTGAAGGAGCGCGGGATCGAATTCCGGGGCACCTCCGACTCGGAGATCATCGCGGCGCTGCTCTCCTCGACCGAGGGCCGCTTCATCGAGGACGTGGTCGCCGAGGTGATGCCGAAGCTGGAGGGCGCCTACTCGACCGTGGCGATGACAAAGCACGCGATCGTCGCCTTCCGCGACCCGCACGGGGTGCGGCCGCTCTGCCTCGGCCGGCTCGAGGACCGCTACGTGGTCGCCTCGGAGAGCTGCGCCTTCGACATCATCGGCGCCGAGCTGATGCGCGAGGTCCACCCCGGCGAGATGGTCTCGCTGACCGAGCGCGGGCTGGAGACCCGCCAGGTCGTCAAGGCCGGGCAGCCGGCGCGCTGCGTCTTCGAGCACATCTACTTCTCGCGGCCCGACAGCCGGCTGGAGGGCAAGGTGCTTCAGCAGGTGCGCGGCCGCATGGGCGAGGCGCTCTGGCGCGAGGCGCCGGTCGAGGCCGACCTGGTGGTCGCGGTGCCCGACTCGGGGAACCCGGCCGCGGCCGGCTTCGCGCGCGCCTCCGGCATCCCCCGCGACGACGGCCTGATCAAGAACCGCTACGTCGCCCGCACCTTCATCCAGCCCGGCCAGGAGCTGCGCAAGCACGGGCTGCGGCTCAAGTTCAACCCGCTGCCGGAGATCGTCGCCGGCAAGCGCCTGGTCGTCGTCGACGACTCGATCGTGCGCGGCAACACGACGCGCCAGATCGTCGGCATGCTGCGCGAGGCGGGGGCGAGCCAGGTCCACCTGCGCATCTCGGCGCCGCCGATCCGCCACCCCTGCCACTACGGGGTCGACATGTCGACGCGCGAGGAGATGATCGCCCACGAGCGCTCGATCGACGAGATCGCCGACGAGCTCGGCGCCGACTCGCTCGCCTACCTCTCGATGGAGGGCCTCTACGCGGCGATCGGCGCCTCCCCCGACGACCACTGCGACGCCTGCTTCACCGGCCGCTACCCGCTCGGCGACCCCGAAGAGGCGAACGGCAAGTTCGCCTTGGAGGAGATCGCCGTGGTGCCGGCGAGTGGCTAGGGCCTGGCGCGCCTAGCGGGGGCGCGGGCCCCAGGCCGGCGCCCCGAGAACGCTGCCAAAGCCTTCTTCTTCGACGCTGGCGCTCTCGTGGATCCGCAGGCCGCGGCCGTCGATCCGAATCACTTCGATGTCGCCACCGCGCCCGCCCGAGCCGAGCATGACGATGCTCCGCCCGTCCGGCGAGAAGGCAGGGTGGGAGTGCGAGCGGCAGCGGGCCGGGAAGGGCCGGCAGGGAGTCAGCTGGCGCACGCGCCTGCCGTCGCCGCGGGCCAGGAAGACGTTCGCGGTGCCTGGGCCGGCGTTGCTGACGAAGGCGATGCGGCGGCCGCTCGGCGCGTAGTCGGGATCGTGGTCGTAGAGGGCGCCGTCGATCAGGACGCGCAGGCCGCTGCCGTCGGGGCCCATCGCGAAGATGTCGGCGCGGTCGCCCCGGCGATCCTCGTCGCGGTTGCTGACGAAGGCGATGCGGCGCCCGCTCGGCGAGACGACCGGGTCGAGGTCGTCGGCGTGGCCGCTGGTCAGCTCGCGCAGGCCGGTCCCGTCGAGCCGCACCGAGTAGATGTGGTGGTCCGGCCCGACGGCGCGGCTGAAGACGATCGTCGCGCCGTCGGGGAAGAAGTAGGGGTCGACGTCGTCGGCCGGGCCGCTGGTGACCTGGCGCCTGCCGGTCCCATCGCTGCCGACCACGAAGAGGTCGCCGCCGCCCTCGTCGCCCTCGCCGGCGAAGACGACCAGGCGGCCGTTCGGCGAGTAAGCGGGGCTGTGGTCGCCGGGCTCGGTGGTGAGCTGCAGCGGCGGGTTCTTGGCGCGGGCACCGACCAGCAGGCCGCCCTCGCGCTCCACCACGCCGTCGCTGCCTTCCGTGTTGAAGACCAGCGAGTAGGCGATCGGGCCGGGAACCCCCGGGAAGGCCCCTTGGGCGGCGCCGGGGCCGAGGGTCGCGAGGACGCAAAGACCGCACAGGGCGCTGGCCAGGACGGCGCGGATCACGGCGTCAGCGTAGCGACGATCTCCGCGGCCGGGCGGACGTCGCCGATCCGCTTGACGGTCTCGCCCGCGTAGAGAGGGCCGGCCTCGACGAGGGCTTCCGGCCCGTCGTCGGTCGCGCTCTGCGGGGTGAGCAGGCGGCTGCCGGGGCGCTGCGATGCGATCAGACGCCGCTGGAGCGAGGGCGGCATGTAGCGGGCGCCCGGCGCCGAGGCGCGGTTGATCGCACGGTTCAGGGCAGGAGCGCGCCGGGCCGGGTCCGAGCCGCTCGCCGCGTCCCGCAGCCAGCGCTCGGTTGCCGCATTGCGCACGACGCGGTGCGGCGCCGGCCAGCCCATCCCGAAGAGGTCGGTGAGCAGGGTCTCGCCAGCGTCGAGCAGGCGCTGGCGGTAGCCGGGATGGGCGCGGCTCTCCTCGCTGAGCAGGAAGCGGGTGCCGGCGACGGCGCCCGCCGCGCCCGCGTCGAGCGCCCGCCGCACGTCGTCGCTGGTCGCGATCCCGCCGGCGACCAGCAGCGGGTAGTCCGGCGGCAGCGCCGCCCGCGCCCGCTCCAGCAGCTCCAGCGCCGACAGGGTCCCGCGCACGTGGCCGCCCGCCTCGACGCCCTGGACGATCGCCGCGTCCGCGCCCGCGCCGTAGGCCGCGCGCGCCTCCCCGACCGATCCGCACTGGTGCAGCCAGGCTCGCGTGGTGCGGCGTCGCGGCCGTCCCCAGAAGGTCACCACCACGTCCGCGGCCTCCGCCGCCTCGAACCAGTCGCGGCGCGCGAAGGGGAGCAGCAGGTTGACGGCGAGCGGCCGCGCCGTCAGCGACCGGGCGGCGCCCAGCTCTCGCCGGATCGCCGCCGCCCCGTTGACCGCGATCGTGCCGAGCCCTCCCGCCTCCGAGACCGCGGCGGCCAGCTCGTGGCGGCTGAGGCCGCCGCCCATGCCCGCCTGGACGATCGGCCCCGCTCCCAGCCGCTCGAGGATCGACACGCCAAGATCGTAGATCGCGTTTGCGTTCGCAGTTAGTCGGACATAGCCCGACTAACTGCGAACGCTGCCTTCCCTCAGACCCGCACCTCCAGGCCTGGCGGGTCGTAGGCGGCAGCCAGCCGTCCCAGCGCCAGCGCCCCGACCAGCAGGCCGAAGTCGCGCAGGGCGATGTCGTAGTAGCCGGAGTAGGTGAGGAGGTTGACGACGATGCCGCCCAGCCAGGCCGCGACGAGGTAGGCGCCGTAGCGCGGCTTCAGGGCGACCGCGACGCCGGCCAGGATCTCGACCATGCCAACGGCGTGCATCGCGTCGGCCGCGCTGCCGGGGACGATGTCGTCGATCCACGGCGCCAGGTAGCGCTCCCACTCGACCAGGACGTCGAAGAACTTGTCGAGGCCGAAGAGGATCGGCGCCACGGCGAAGACGACCCGCAGCAGCACGAATGCCTGGTAGGCCGGTTCGGTCCTGAACCGCTCGGAGAAGGTGGCCGGCAGCCGGTTGTCGATGGCCGGCGGCTCGAGGGTGGTGGTGGACATGGGACTCCTTCCGTCGTTGGACTGTGTCGCAATGTCCGTGTCGCCGCCGCGGCGCGTCTTACCCCGGGTAAGAACCGGACCGCCGTAGTCGCCAATGGGGAGATGGCACCCTCTCTCGTGTTGAGCCGACCCGAGACGAAGACCTGGCCCGAGCGGCTGCGCGCCGACGGCCCCGAGCGCGACGCCGCGATCGGCGACCTCCACGAGCTGCTGCTGAAGGCGGCCCGCTTCGAGCTGAACCGGCGCCGGGCCCGCGTCCCCCACCTGCGCGGCGACGACTACGACGACCTCGCCCACCAGTGCGCCGACGACGCCCTCGTCGCCGTGCTCGGCAAGCTCGACGACTTCCGCGGCGAAAGCCGCTTCACGACCTGGGTCTACAAGTTCGCCCTCTTCGAGGCGGCGGTCAAGGTGCGGCGGCGCGCCTGGCAGGGGCGGGAGATCCCGCTCGAGGACGAGGCCTGGGCGCGGCTGGAGGCTCGCGAGAGCCGGGCGCCCGCCGGCCAGGGCGAGGCGCGCGACGAGGTCGCCGCGCTGCCGGCCGCCATCGAGGAGGTGCTCAGCCCGCGCCAGCGCGAGGTGCTGGTCGCGGTGGCGCTCAACGAGGTGCCGATCGACGTCCTCGCCGAGCGGCTGGAGACGACCCGCGGCGCCCTCTACAAGTCCCTGCACGACGCGCGGCGCAAGCTGCGGGCGGCGCTGGCCGAGGACGGCTACGACGTCGCGACGCTCGGGGAGGAGGTGAAGCGATGAGCGACGGACGCGAGCACGAGAACGAGACCGACAGGGAGCGGCTGCTGGCACGGGCGCTGGGCCCGGCCGAGCCCGAGGTGAGCTGCGAGGAGTGCTTCGAGCTGCTCGACCGCTACGTCGAGCTGGAGGTCGAGCGGGCCGACGCCGACGCGGCGCTGCCCGGGATGCGCGCCCACCTCGAAGGCTGCCCCGCCTGCGCCGAAGACCACGAGAGCCTGCTGGCGCTGGCCGGCGGCGAGCGCTGAGCGCATCGGAGATTGACCACACCAGGGCGTGGTCAATGTCGGCTGCGCGATGATTCGCGCGTGAGCGAGAGCTTCAAGCTGGTGGTGCTGGCCTCCGGGAACGGCTCCAACCTGCAGGCGATCCTCGACTCTTTGCACGGGCGCGACGGGATCGAGGTGGTCGGGGTCGGCTCCGACAAGCCCGAGGCGCGAGCGCTGGAGCGAGCGCGGGGCGCGGGCGTCGAGACCGCCGTCTTCCCGCGCGACGAGTACGCCGGCCGCGAGGAGCGCGACGCGGCGATGGCCGAGTGGATCGAGTCGCGCGGCGCCGACCTCGTCGTCCTCGCCGGCTACATGCAGCTGCTCAGCGCGCCGTTCGTCGCCCGCTTCCGCAACCGCGTCGTCAACATCCACCCCGCGCTGCTGCCGTCCTTCCCCGGCCTCGACGCGATCGGGCAGGCGCTCGACGCCGGCGTCAAGACGACCGGCGTGACCGTCCACTTCGTCGACGAGGGGATCGACACGGGGCCGCCGATCGCCCAGCGGGAAGTGCCGGTGCCGGCCGGCCGCGCCCGCGCCGAGCTCGAGGCCGAGATCCACGCCGTCGAGCACGAGCTCTACCCGGAGGCGATCCGCATGATCGCGCGGGGCGAGGTTAGGATCGACGGGTGAGCGAGGCACCCGCAGACACCGCCGCCCAGGCCGTCAGCGAGGCGGGTATCCGGGTGCGCCGGGCGCTGATCTCGGTCTCCGACAAGACCGGCGTCGCCGACTTCGCCAAGACGCTGAGCGCGCTCGGCGTCGAGATCCTCTCGACCGGCGGCACGGCGACGGCGCTGCGCGAGGCCGGCGTCGAGGTGACCGACGTCTCGGAGTTCACCGGCCAGGAGGAGATCCTCGGCGGCCGCGTCAAGACGCTCCACCCCCGCCTGCACGCGGCGATCCTGGCCCGCCGCGACGACCCCGAGCACACCGCGACGCTGGAGCGCGAGGGGATCGAGCCGATCGACCTGGTCTGCGTAAACCTCTACCCCTTCGAGGAGACCGTCGCCGGCGCCGACGTCGAGGAGGCGGTCGCGATCGAGAACATCGACATCGGCGGCCCGACGATGATCCGCGCCGCCGCCAAGAACCACGCGGGCGTCGCCGTGGTCGTCAAGCCGGAGTCCTACGACGCGGTCTGCGCCGAGCTGGAGGAGTTCGGCGGCGAGATCTCGGCGCCGACCCGGCACTGGCTCGCCAACGAGGCCTTCGCCCAGACCGCGCGCTACGACGCCGCGATCAGCCGCTGGTTCTCGACCTCATACGAGGACTTCCCCGAGCACCTGACGGTCACCTACGAGAAGGAGATCGACCTCTCCTACGGCGAGAACCCGCACCAGCGGGCGGCGCTGTACTCCGAAGCGGGGCGGCGCTGCCACATCCTCAGCGGCGTCTCGAAGCTGCATGGCCGGGCGCTCTCCTTCAACAACGTGCTCGACCTCGACTCGGCGCGGCGGCTGACCGGCGACTTCGAGCAGCCCGCCTGCACGATCGTCAAGCACAACAACCCGTGCGGGGTGGCGGTCGGCGAGACGGCGCTTGAGGCCTACCGGAAGGCGCTCGCCTGCGACCCGCTCTCGGCCTTCGGCGGCGTGATCGCGCTCAACCGGCCGATCGGCAGGGAGCTGGCCGAGGCGCTCCACGAGAACTTCGTCGAGGTGCTGATCGCGCCCGGCTTCGAGGAGGGGGCGCTGGAGGTCCTCCAGCAGAAGGAGGCGATCCGCATCCTCTGCGACGAGGAGCGGCGCGAGGCGGACCCGAGCGAACGCGACCTCAAACGGGTCACCGGCGGCGTCCTGATCCAGGACCGCGACGGCGACCCCGAGCCGCGCGAGATCATGGAGGTCGTCACGGGGACCGAGCCGAGCGAGGAGCAGTGGAGCGACCTCCTCTTCGCCTGGACCGTCGTCCGCCACGTCCGCTCCAACGCGATCGTGATCGCCAAGGGCGGTGCGACGCTGGGGATCGGCGCCGGCCAGATGAGCCGCGTCGACTCGGTCCGCCTCGCGGTCGAGAAGTGCCGCGACGCCCGTGGCGCAGAGGCCGACGCGCAGCTCGCCGGCGCCGCCCTCGCCTCAGACGCCTTCTTCCCCTTCGCCGACGGCCCCCAGGCCGCAATCGACGCCGGCGTCACCTCGGTGATCCAGCCCGGCGGCTCCAAACGCGACGCCGAGGTGATCGAGGCCTGCGACGGCAACGGCGTCGGCATGGTGTTCACCAAGCACCGGCACTTCCGGCACTAGGCCGATGGAGCAGGCAACGGCTCCGCGTCCGTCGCTCGGCCTTCGCGGCGAGTCGCCGCCCGGCTCCCGGACGCCGTCGCTGCTCCAGGCAGCGAGCTACGCCCGTGACCCGCTCGGCTTCCTGATCAAGCTGCAGCGCCGCTACGGCGACATCTTCAGCCTCAAATTCCCCTTCTTCGGCCGCATCCATTACGTCGCCGAGCCGACGCTGGTGAAAGCGCTGTTCACCGGCTCCCCGGACCAGTTCCACGCCGGCGAGGCCAACGGAACGGCGTTCGAGCAGGCGCTCGGCCCCAACTCGATTCTCACCCTCGACGGGGCGGCCCACATGGCGCAGCGCAAGCTCCTCCTCCCCCCCTTCCATGGCGAGCGGATCCACGCTTACGGCGACCTGATCCGCGAGGTGACGCGGAAGCAGATGGAGAGCTGGCCCGTGGGCGAGACCTTCGCTCTGCGTCCCCACACCCGGCGGATCACCCTGACGGTGATCATGCGCGCCGTCTTCGGCAGCCACGACGAGGACCGGCTGGAGCGCTTCGATCTGTTGATCGAAGACTTCACCAAGTGGCTGAGCCTGATCACGACCATTCCGCCTCTACGCCGCAACCTCGGTCCCGGCAGCCCCTGGCCGCGCTTTCTGCGCTCGCGCGAGAAGCTCGACGAGTTCCTCTACGAGGAAATCGGGATGCGCCGCAAGGAGATCGAGGCGGGCGAGAGCCATGACGACGTGCTCACGCTGCTGCTGCGGGCGCGCCACGACGACGGCAGCCCGATGAGCGACGAAGAGCTGCGCGACGAGATGGTCAGCGTGCTCGGCGCCGGCCACGAGACCACCGCCACCGGTCTCGCCTGGGCGATGGAGCGACTGCTGCGCACCCCGCGGGTGCTGACCAAGCTGCGCGAGTCGATCGCCGCCGGCGATGAGGAATACCTGGACGCGACCGTCAAGGAGACGCTACGGGCGCGCCCGGTGATCGCCGACGTCGGCCGCCGCCTCACGGCGCCGGCCGAGATCGGCGGCTACCAGTTTCCCGAAGGGAGCTTCGTGATGGCCGCCATCGCCGCCCTGCACTACCGCGAGGATCTCTTCCCGCGGCCGGAGCAGTTCCGTCCCGAGCGATTCCTGGAGGGAAAACCGAACAACTACGCCTGGATTCCGTTCGGCGGCGGCGTGCGACGCTGCATCGGCGCCGCGTTCGCCGAACACGAGATGCGAATCGTCCTGCGCGAGTTCGTCGGCCGCGCCGACCTCAGCGCGCCCGACCCGCGACCCGAAAGGGTCCGGGTCCGCAACGTCACGCTCGCCCCGGGCAAGGGCACCCGCGTCAGGCTGGATCGGCCGCTGCGCTGAGCGCCGGCGACGAATGGCAGCATGCCCCCGGCGGGATTCGAACCCGCGCCGCGCGGCTTAAAAGGCCGCCGCTCTAACCAACTGAGCTACAGGGGCGCGGTGCCCATGGTAGAGGGCGGTTGACCGATGTGGTCGGCCAGCACGAGAGCGCTCAGGAAAGCTCCGGCATGCCGTCCTCGGGCGTCGAGGCGACGGCGTGGGTGCGGCGCGGGATGCGGCCGGCGCGGCGGGCGGCGTGGCCGGCCTCGACCGCCTGGCGCAGGGCGCGCGCCATCGCTGCGGGCTCGGCGGCGCCGAAGATCGAGCTCGCCGCCATCACGGCGTCGCAGCCGAGCTCCATCGCCTGGGCGGCGTCGGAGGCGGTGCCGACGCCGGCGTCGAGGATGACGGGGACCCCGGCGCGCTCGGCGACGATCGCCAGGTTGTAGGGGTTGCGGATGCCAGCGCCCGAGCCGATCGGCGAGCCGAGCGGCATCACCGCGGCGCAGCCGGCCTCCTCGAGCCGCCGCGCCAGGATCGGGTCGTCGTTGGTGTAGGGCAGGACGGTGAAGCCCTCGCCGACCAGGGTCTCGGCGGCGTCGAGCAGCTCGACCGCGTCCGGGTAGAGCGTGCGGTCGTCGCCGATCACCTCGAGCTTGATCCAGTCGGTCTCGAACGCCTCGCGGGCGAGGCGGGCGGTGCGCACCGCGTCGCGGGCGGTGAAGCAGCCGGCGGTGTTGGGCAGCGCGAAGAGGCCGAGCCGGTCGAGAACGTCGAGGACCGAGCCCTTGGCGCTCGGGTCGATTCGGCGCAGGGCGACGGTGACGATCTCCGCCCCGGAGGCGACCAGCGCCTCCTCCATCTGCTCCAGCGAGCGGAAGCCGCCGGTGCCGGCGATCAGGCGCGAGGACCACTGCCGCCCACCCAGCTCCCAGGTCGAGGGCGCGACCGTCGCCGCCGCGCGATCGCCGTCGGCCTCCGGCGCCCCGCCCTGGATCGCGGCGAGCACCTCGACCGCTTGCCCGTCGGCCAGCGGCGTCTCGCCCCAGCGCGACCGCGGCACGACCTCGCCGTCGAGGGCGACCGCGACGCCGCGCGCCCCCGCGTCGACCCCGCTCTCGCGCACCGCGTCGGCGAGCGTGGCGCCGGCCGGCAGCTCGCGCGCCTCGCCGTTCAGCTCGATCCTCATCCGTCCGTCCCCCTCATCCGTCCGTCCCCCTCACGCCGCCACTCCCATCAGCTCGGTCGCGATCGCCTCGGCGGCGAGCGGCGCCAGCAGGATCCCGTTGCGGTAGTGCCCGGTCGCCCAGACCAGTCCCTCTACTGGCGACGGTCCGGTGAGCGGCAGGTTGTCGGGCGTGCCGGGGCGCAGCGACGCGGTCGCTTCGACCAGCTCCATCTCGGCGACGTCGGGCAGCAGCCGGTAGGCCTCGCGCAGCAGCTCGTGCACCCCACCGGCGGTGACCGCCGTGTCGAAGCCCTGCTCCTCGACGGTCGCGCCGACGATCAGCCGTCCGTCGGGGCGCGGCACGAGGTAGACGCGCTCCGAGCAGAGGATCCGCTCGCAGGGGGGGGCGCCGTCGCGGGCGCGCAGTTCGAGGATCTGGCCCTTGACGGGGCGCACCGGCGGCCGCGCCGCCTCGGGCAGCCACTTGGCTTGGCCGGACCAGGCGCCGGTGGCCAAGACGACGTTGTCGGCCGGCAGCTCCCCCGCGACACCGGTGCGGGCGACGGCGGGGCCGTGGGCGATGTGGGCGATCGCGTCCGTGCGGACGCCGCGAACCCGGTCGCCGTCCATCAGCGCCGCGACGGCTTCGGTGCCGGTCATCACCTCCACGGACTCTCTCGCCAGGGCGACCAGCAGGGCTTCCGTCAGCTCGTGCGGATCGACCATCGCCTCGTCGGGGGCGTGGACGCCGCCGTTGAAGGACGGGGTGAGGCCGGGCTCGAGCTCGCGGCAGCGGCGCGGCGGCAGCCACTCGGCGCCGAGCCCGAGCGAGCGCTGCAACTCGTGGACGCGGCGCAGCTCGGCCGCCTCGTCGCGGTCGAGCGCGATGTGGAGGGCGCCGCGCCGCTGGTAGCCGGTCGAGCGGCCGCTCGCCTCCTCCAGCTCGGCGACGAAAGCGGGATAGGCCCTGGCCGCCGCCAGGGTCAGCTTCAGCAGCTCGGGCTCGCCAAAGGCCAGCTCGCCGACCGGCGCCAGCATCCCGGCGGCGACGCTGGTGGCCCCCGTCGGCGGCAGCGCCCTCTCGACCACGGCCACGCGCGCGCCGCGCTGGGCCAGGCGCCACGCGCAGGAGAGGCCGATCACACCGCCTCCGACGACGACCGCGTCGTAACTCCACTCAGATGGGGCCTTGCTCAACTTTGCCTCCGCCGGCATTACCCGGATCAGGTCCATACGGTCGGCGGCGCCTCAGCCGCCCTCTCAGCCCGTGGCTTACGGGCTCCCGTCCATGCCGATGGTACTCCGACGGGCGCTTCCGCCCAGGAGGGGCTCGCCGTGGCTGCCAGCCATAATCGGTCGATGACCTTGGCCTCTCCCGAGTCGGCCGGCCCGCTGCGGCGGGAGCGGCTGCGCACCGCCCGCCTCTACTTCGTCTGCGAGGCGACGCCGCGCGGCGCGGACCCCGAGCCGCTGCTGCGGGCGGCGCTGGGCGGCGGCGCCGACATCGTCCAGTTGCGCGACAAGCGGGTCGACCGCGACCTGCTCGAGCGCTCGGCGCGGACCTTCCGCCGCCTCTGCGACACCCACGGCGCGCTCTTCGTCGTCAACGACGACCCCTACCTGGCGCGGGCCTGCGGGGCCGACGGCGTCCACGTCGGGCAGGACGACATGCCGCCCGAGGAGGCGCGCGACGTCCTCGGCCCCGAGGCGATCGTCGGCCTCTCGACCCACTCCCCCGAGCAGCTGGCCGCCTCGGCCGCGGCGCCCGTCGACTACGTCAGCGCCGGGCCGATCTGGGAGACCCCGACGAAGGAGGGACGGCCGGGCGTCGGCCTCGAGTACGTGCGCCATGCCGCCGAGCGCGCCCCCCACCCCTTCTTCGCGATCGGCGGCATCGACACGACCAACGCCGCCGAGGTGGTCGCCGCCGGGGCGCGGCGGCTGTGCGTGGTGCGGGCGATCCGCGACGCCGACGACCCGCTGGCGGCGGCGGAAGCGCTGCGAGCCGCGCTGGCGCCCGTCGGAGGAGCCGCCCCCGGTGGCTGAGGCGCCCCGCAAGCGCAAGGCTCGCGAGGCCGGCGCCCCCACGCCCCGCGAGCGCATGGAGCGGGGCTACGCGCGGGCCGAGCAACGCAACCGGGAGGCCCGCGAGGCGCTCGATCCGCTGGCCGAGGGCGAGCGGCCCACGGTGGTCACCGTCGGCGCCGTGATCTCCGCCCTGATCGCCGCCTCGATCGTCGTCAGCTACCTGGCCGGGACCGAGGTCGACGGCGAGAAGCCGCCGCTGGCCCAGATCCTGGCGCCGGCCCTTCTGATGGGGACGATGGCCTGGGGCATGTGGCACGCGCGCTACTGGGCGGTGCTCGGCTTCCAGCTGCTGCTCGTGCTGGTCCTCTTCAGCGCCTTCTTCGGCCTGGCGCTGTTCAGCGCCAGCGCCCCCCAGATCGTCGCGACGCTGGCCCTGCTTGCCGGGGCTGGCATCCTCTTCTACTTCATGGTCAAGGCGATGGCGAGAATTCAGATGCCGCAGAGGAGGTAGCGTGAGCCGGCGCGCAATCCTCGCTCTTCTCGCCGCCACGCTTCTGCTTGGAGGCGCGTCGCAGGGAAGCGCCTCCGCCTCGCCCGAGCGCGCTGAGGGGGACGCCGCCCGGGCTTCGATCGTCGACGGCGAAGTCGGCTCGATCGCCTCCTTTCCCTGGCTCGCCTACGTCCAGTACCGGGGACCGGTCGACAAATTCAGCTGCGGGGGCACCGTGGTGGCGCCCCGACTGGTCCTCACCGCGGCGCACTGCGTGCTGACGGGAACCGGGAGGGTCGCCTCGGCGTCCAACTTCAAGGTGCTGACCGGCCGGGCCGACCTGAGGGAAGCGACTCCCGACCGGGTCTCGACCGTCTCGCAGGTTCTCGTCTTCCCCGAATTCAATCCCACCCGGATCCTGAACGACGCCGCCTTGATCGTCCTCGCCGGTCCGGTCGACGTTCCCCCCCTGCCGCTCGCCACCGGCTCCGACCTGGGGCTGCTCGCGGCCGGAACGCCGGTCGGGATAGCGGGCTGGGGCTTGACCGGGGTCAGCCCGCCACGCCTTCCGGCGGTCTTCCGTCAGGGCGAGTCCGTCGTCCAGAGCGCCTCTTTCTGCCAACGCAAGCTGCTGCGGATCCTTCCGGCCTATAACCCCGCCAGCCAGGTCTGCGTGCGGTCGAGCGCCGGCCTCTGCAATGGCGACAGCGGCGGACCGGCCGTGGCCCGACGGGCTGACGGATCGCCGGTTCAGATCGGCGTCGTCAGCCTGAAAAGCGCGGTGGACTGCGATCCGCGGGCGCCCCAGGTCCTGACCCGGGTCGACCGGGTGTCCGCCTGGGTCGAGGCATGGAGAGCCGCTGTCGAAAGCGGAGCGCCGGCGCCGGCGGTCGTGGTCCCGGCGGTCGAGGTCCCTCCGCTGACGCGCCGGGAAGGCGAACTCCTTGCCGGATTCGGCCTCGAATCCGACTTCGGGCCCCGCTTCACGAGGGCGCGGCTGGTGGAAGGGGCCTGCAAGCGGATCGCTCGCGAAAGGGTCAGGTGCCAGGTGCTGTGGCTCACCGGGACCTACCTCTACCGCGGCACGATCACCGCCTACACGAGCCTGCCCCGCGAAGGCTCTGTCTACAACTACCGCTACACGATCCGCCGCTTCGGGGTCCGCTGCTGGCTCAGCCACCGCCACCCGATTCGGACCTGCGGAGCGAAAGTCTTCAGGAAATAGCCCGCCGCGAGCGCGCTATTCCCGAAGGGGCGTTTCTATAGGCTCACCGTAGTGCCGGACTCGTTCGACACGATCGTCATCGGCGGCGGCCCAGGCGGCTACGTGGCCGCGATCCGCTCGGCGCAGCTCGGCCGCAAGACCGCCGTCGTCGAGCGCGACAAGCCGGGCGGGCGCTGCCTCAACTACGCCTGCATCCCGGCCAAGACGATCCTCCGCACCGCCGACGTCTACGACGAGGCGCGCAACAGCGCCGAGCTGGGAGTGAGGGTCGAGGGAGCCTCGCTCGACTGGGAGGCGCTGCACGCGCGCCGCGCCGCGGTGTCCGAGTCGCTCTCGGGCGGCGTGAAGATGCTCTGGGACAAGAACAAGGTGACCTGGATCGAGGGCGACGGCTCGCTGACCGCCGAGGGCAACGTCAAGGTCGGCGACGACGTCTACGAGGCCGGCGCGGTGGTGCTCGCGACCGGCTCGGTGGCGCTGCCGATCCCGGGCACCGAGCTCGGCGGCCGGGTGGTCGACACCTGGGGCGCCTGGTCGCTCGGCGAGCGCCCCGCCAAGATCGCCGTGGCCGGCGCCGGCGCCTCGGGCTGCGAGATCGCCTCCGCCTACGCGCGCTTCGGCACCGAGGTCCTCCTGATCGAGATGCTCGACCAGATCCTCCCCGCCGAGGACAAGGACATGGCGCGGGTGGTCGAGCGCACCTTCAAGAAGCAGGGGATCGCGATCTCCACCGGCACGCCGGTCGAGAACGTCGAGGCCGGCGAGGCCTCGGTGAAGCTCACCTACGGGGAAACGACCACCGAGGTCGACTACCTCTGCGTCGCCGGCGGCCGCGCCCCCGACGTCGAGGGGCTGGGGCTCGAGGACGCGGGCGTCAAGCTCACCGAGCGGGGCAAAGTCGAGGTCGACGAGTACGGCCGCACCTCGAACGAGAAGGTCTACGCGATCGGCGACCTGGTCAACGCGAAGGCGCTCGCCCACAAGGCCTCCGAGGAGGGCGTGGTCGCGGTCGAGCACGCCGCCGGCGCCGAGACCCATCCGGTCGACCAGGACCTGATCGCGGGCGCGACCTTCTGCCAGCCGCAGGTGGCGAGCGTCGGGCTGACCGAGGCCGCCGCCAAGGAGGCGGGACATGAGGTCAAGGTCGGCAAGCTGAAGCTGGGCGGGGTCGGCGCGGCGACGGTGTACGACGACAAAGACGGGCTCGTCAAGCTGGTCGTCGACTCCAAGTACGGGGAGATCCTCGGTGCCCACGTGGTCGGCAACCGGGCCTGCGACATGATCGCCGAGCTGGTCGCGACGATGGCGCTCGAGGGCGGCTACCAGGAGCTGGCGCGGATCGTCCACCCCCACCCGACGATCTCCGAGGCGATCCTGGACGCGGCCCGCGCCGTGGACAATTGGGCGACTCACGCCTAGCCAAGGCGGCAGCGGACGCGGGAGCGAGGACGCGAGGCTTCCGGTCATCGTGAGCGCGTCCTCGCGGGAGCAGAGCAGCCGCCGCCGTTGTGTCTTCTACTTCGACCTCGGCTCCCCCTACGCGTACCTGGCGGCGGAGCGGATCAGCGGCCTCTTCGCCGAGGCGGAGCTGGAGCAGCCCGAGTGGCAGCCGATCCTGCTCGGCGGCCTCTTCGCCCGCTTCGGCCGCGACTCGTGGGCGAACGGGCCGGGCCGGGCCGCCGGGATCGCCGAGGTCGAGCGGCGGGCCGCCGCCTACGGGCTGCCGCCGCTGGCCTGGCCCGAGCCGTGGCCCGGCAACACGCTGCTCGCGATGCGCGCCGCGACCTTCGCCAAGCAGACCGGCCGCACGGTCTCCTTTGCCCTCGCCGGCTTCCGCCAGGCCTTCGCGGCGGGGCGCGACCTGACCGAGCCCGACAACGTGCTCGTCGCGGCGGCCGCCTGCGAGCTGCACCCCAACGCGGTCGAGAAGGCGGTTGGGACGACCGCCGTGAAGGGCGCCCTGCGCGAGGCGACCGACCGCGCGGCAGAGCTCGGCGTCGTCGGCGTCCCCTCCCTGGTCGTCGGCGAGCAGGTCTTCTGGGGGGACGACCGGCTCGAGGAGGCGGTCGCCGCCGCTGGGGCCGGCTAGGCGGTCACCTGAGAGAGCTAAGGTCAGGTTCGTGGCCGACCTCCCCGACGCCAGCACCTGTTACGAGCTGCTCGCGCGGATGACGACGATCCGGCGCTTCGAGGAGGAGGCCGGCCGTCAGTACCAGCGGGCCAAAGCGGGCGGCTTCCTCCACCTGGCGATCGGCGAGGAGGCGACGATCGTCGGCACCACCTCGGTGATGCGCGACGAGGACTACCTGATCGGCACCTACCGCACGCACGGCCACGCGATCGCCCGCGGCACCGAGCCGAAGCGGGTGATGGCGGAGCTGTTCGGGCGCGTCGACGGCACCAGCGGCGGCCGCGGCGGCTCGATGCACATCTTCGACGCCGAGCGGCGCTTCATGGGCGGCTACGGGATCGTCGGCGGCAACCTGCCGATCGCCGCGGGCCTGGCGCTGGCCTCCGACTACCGCTCCGAAGACAGCGTCACCGTCTGCATGTTCGGCGACGGCGCCTCCAACGCCGGCAACTTCGGGGAGACGATGAACCTGGCGGCGCTCTGGAGCCTGCCGGTCCTCTTCCTGGTCGAGAACAACATGTACGGGATGGGGACGTCGGTCGAGCGGCACTCGGCGCAGACCGACCTCTCCAAGAAGGCCGAGGGCTACGGCGTTCCCGGCGAGCGGGTCGACGGCATGGACGTGATCGCGGTGCGCGAGGCGGTCGGCGAGGGAATCCGGCTGGCGCGCGAGGAGCGGCGGCCGACCTTGCTCGAGGCGTTCACCTACCGCTTCCGCGGCCATTCGGCGGCCGACCCCGAGGTCTACCGCGAGCGCGACGAGGTCGAGGAGTGGCAGCAGAAAGACCCGATCGAGACGTTCGCGCGGCGCTGCGTCGAGGCCGGCGTGCTTGGCGAGCGCGAGGTCTCCGAGACGCGCGAGAAGGCCGAGGCGACGGTGCGCGAGGCGGTCGAGTTCGCCGAGGCATCCCCCGAGCCGCCCCTCGACACGCTCTACGAGAAGCTCTACGTGATCGGCGGCGCCGGCTGGTACGCGGTCGACGAGCGCAGCCCGGAGCCGCACCGCGGCGAGCGCGAGGGCTCGATGCCGGAGGCGGCGCGCGAGCTGGCCGAGGCGGGCGCCGCCTACGCCGGGCAGCCCGACGGGCCGCGCCCGAACCCGGCGAAGGACGGCGACGCGGAGCTGGGATCGCAGCAGGGCGTCGAGCCGGAGGCGGACGAGGCCGACGAGGGAGTCGGCGAGCCGCGGGAGGCCGACTGATGGCGACGCTGCGGATGCGGGAGGCGCTGCGCGACGCGATGGCCGAGGAGATGCGGCGCGACGAGGCGGTCTTCGTGATGGGCGAGGACGTCGGCGTCTTCCAGGGGGCCTTCAAGGTGACCGAAGGGCTGCTCGACGAGTTCGGCGAGCGCCGGGTGCGCGACACGCCGATCTCCGAGAACACGATCGTCGGCGCCGGCGTCGGCGCGGCGATGGCGGGGCTGCGGCCGATCGTCGAGCTGATGACCGTCAACTTCTCGCTCTTGGCGCTCGACCAGATCGTCAACCACGCCGCCGCGATTCCCTACATGTTCAACGGCCAGGCTCGGGTGCCGATGGTGATCCGGATGCCGGGCGGCGGCGGGCACCAGCTCGGCCCGACCCACTCGCACAGCTTCGAGGCGCTCTACCTGCAGGTGCCGGGGCTGCTGGTCGCCTGCCCCTCGACGCCGGCCGACGGCAAGGCGCTCCTGAAGGCGGCGATCCGCGACGACAACCCGGTCATCTTCATCGAGCACGAGGGCCTCTACGGCGTGCGCGGCGAGGTGCCCGAGAGTGGGGACGACGAGGGCGACGGCGGGAACGGAGCCGGCGACGGCGCGGTGCCGCGCTTCGGCGAGGCGGCGGTGCGGCGCGAGGGCGGTGACGTGACGATCGTCGGCGCGCTGAAGATGGCGCACGTGGCCGGGGACGCGGCGCGGGTGCTGGCCAACGAGCACGGCGTCGAGGCCGAGGTGATCGACCCCCGCACCCTGCGCCCGCTCGACCTCGACACGATCCTCGAGTCGGTGCGCAAGACGAACCGGGCGGTGATCGTCGAGGAGGGCTGGCCGCACGGCGGCGTCGGCGCCAACCTTGCGGCGCTGATAGCCGAGCAGGCCTTCGACCACCTCGACGCGCCGGTCCAGCGGGTGACCGGCGCCGACGTCCACATGCCGTACTCGAAACGGCTCGAGCAGGCGGCGATCCCGCACGAGGAGCACGTGGTGAAGGCGGCGCTGGCGGCCTTGGAGGGGAGCATCTGATGGCCGAGGTCGTGATGCCGCGCCTCTCGGACTCGATGGAGGAGGGGACGGTGCTGCAGTGGCTGAAGGGGGTCGGCGACGAGGTAGCGGTCGGCGAGGCGCTGGTCGAAATCGAAACGGACAAGGCGAACATGGCGTATGAAAGCGACGTGGCGGGGACGCTCACGGAGATAGTGGTTCAGGAGGGCGAGACTGTCCCAATCGGGACGGTGATCGCGAAGGTTGGGGATGGTGAGGGCGAGGGACCTAGCGCTCGGCCCGCGGGTCCTGTCGCCGCAGGGGACCCACCCCCCCTTCCGGTCGCTAAAGCGTCCTCAGGGGGGGTCCCCCCTACGACGCCACCCGCGGGAAGTGAGGCTGATGAGGCCGAGGCACCAGCCGCTAGGGCGACCGTCCCGGCTGAGGAGCAGAAAGCTGCGTCAACCGAGGGCGACGGGCATCGGCCGAAAGCCTCCCCCCTCGCCCGCCGCATAGCTAAAGAACGCGGGCTCGATCTCGAGCAGCTCCACGGCTCAGGTCCGGGCGGGCGGATCGTGAAGGCGGATGTCGAGTCCGCTTCTCCCGTGGGTGACGCGGGGGCGGGGGTCCCCCATGGCGGAGGGCGCGGAGCGTCCGAGCACATGGGGGAGGCCGCCGCGGCAGGACCCGCGGGCCAGGCGCTTTCATTCGAAGGTCCCGAAACGGCGAAGGGGCAGGTCGCCTACGAAGACCTCTCGAAGCTCCAGCAGACCGTCGCGCGGCGGATGGCGGAGTCGAAGGCTACGGCGCCGCACTTCTACCTGCGGGCGGATGTGGACATGAGCCGGGCGGTGGAGGCGCGGGCGCGGCTGAAGGCCGCGGCCGGCGAGGGCGAGGTGGTGCCGTCGTTCAACGACATGGTCGTCAAGGCCTGCGCGCTGGCGCTGCGCGAGCACCCGCGCGCCAACGGCGCCTACCGCGACGGCCGCTTCGAGCTCTACTCGCGGGTCAACGTCGGCGTGGCGGTGGCGGCGAAAGACGCGTTGGTCGTCCCCACGGTCTTCGACGCGGACCGCAAGGGCCTGCGCCAGATCGCCGCGGACTCGCGCAACCTGGCCGGCAAGGTCCGCGAGGGCTCGATCACGCCGCCGGAGCTCTCCGGCGCCACCTTCACCGTGTCCAACCTGGGCATGTACGGGATCGTCGGCTTCTCAGCCGTGATCAACCCGCCGCAGGCGGCGATCCTCGCCGTGGGCGCGATCGAGGAGCGGCCCGTCGTGCGCGACGGCGAGATCGCGACCGCCCACCTGATGCAGGTCGACCTCGCCTGCGACCACCGCATCCTCTACGGCGCCCCCGCCGCCGAGTTCCTGGCCCGGGTCAAGGCGCTGCTCGAAGAGCCGCTCGCCCTGGCGCTTTAGCTACCCGCCGTACCTTCGGTGCCCAATAGGGCACTCAACGTACGGCGGGTCCCCGGCGGTGGGCTAACAGGTCTTCTTCGCGCCGGTCGCCGCCTTCCACGCCCGCCCCACCGAGAAGTCGGCGCCGACGCGGAAGACGCCGGCATGGCTGGCGCGGGCGAGCGTCCAGTCGCCGTGGCGCAGCAGGCAGCCCTGGCCGCGGGCGATCGACCAGTAGGGAGTGAAGGAGACCCGGATCAGGAACTCGCCCGGGCGGCGGACGTCGAGCGCGAAGCCGTCGTGGTTGATCCAGCGCACCGCGGCGGCGCCCTCGCCGAGCGGCTCCACCAGCGGCGCCGGGTTGCGCACCTCGTAGACGCGCCAGTGGCGGCTGCGCCAGACGGGGTCCAGGTAGGGCGGCTCGCCCAGGATCAGGCGGCGCTCGGCGACCGAGGAGTAGTCGAGCGGGGCGTCCGCCAGCGCCACGTACTGGATCGCGTTGTCGTGCAGCCAGCCGCGGTAGGCGCCGTCGGTGAGGCGGCCGTCCTCTGTGTAGAAGAGGTCGTCGCGGGTGGTCTCGATCTGGCGCAGCCAGCCGCGGGCGAGGTCGACGTGCGGCGCCAGGTAGGCCGACTCCCAGTGGTTCGCGGTCGGCGGCACCTCGACGCGGACGCCGTCGCCGCCGTGCTCCCCCAGCCAGCCCTGCAGCGGCTCGAAGTAGGCGGCCTTGGTCGAGGGGTCGCCGACGCTGCGGGCGATCTGGCTGACGCTCGCCGTCACCTGCCAGTAGAGGCCGCCGGCGAGGAAGAGGGCGAGGAACCAGACCGGCAGCCGCGGCCGGTGGGCGAGCAGCGCCGCCGCCACGACCGGGCCGCCGAAGAGGGCGCCGAGCCGCACCGCGTTGCCGCCCATCGCGTTCGGCACCAGCCAGATCGCGGTGGCCGCCAGGAGGTAGGCGAGGAGGACACGGCGCAGCTCCGGCTCCTCGCGGGCGATTCCGCGCGTGAGGTAGAGCGCGGGGATGCACCAGAGGGGGATGGCCAGGTAAGAGGAGAAGGCGAACGGGAACTGGCCGGCGCCGGGGAAGACGACGTTGGGGATGACGGTGAGAGCAAGGGCGATGGAGGCGGTCCAGGCTGCGGCCCGGATGCGCTCTGGCCCGCGGGTCCTGGCCGCCTGCCCGCGGGCCCTGTCGCGGGGGATGGCGTCTCGTCCTCGCAAGCTGCGGGCGAGTCCCCATCCCCCACGCCACCCGCGGAAGAGACGGTCGAGAAAGACATAAGGCTCCAACGCTCCGGCCAGCAGGACGCCCGCAAGGAAGACAGCCGCGACGGGGCTGGACAAAGCACAAGCTGCGGAGGCGAGGAGGGCCGGGGCGCGCCAGCCGAGCTGGAGGGCGCGGAGGGTCGCCAGGCCGAAGGCTACGCCTAGGGCGAAGGTGAGCTGGCCGTCGGCCAGCAGGGTGACCACGCCGGCCGCGAACCAGAGGGTCGCCCAGCGGGCCGCCTCGCCCCAGCGGTCGCGGACGAGGCGGTCGAAGAGGTAGGCGGAGGCGACGACGGCGAGGCCGCCGACGAGGCGCGGGCCGAGCAACGAGGCCAGCGGCGGGAAGAGGACGCTGTAGGTGAGCGTGTAGTGGCCGCCGTACCAGCTGCCGTTCCAGATCGAGAGGCCGCCCCGCTGGAAGAGCTCGGTGCGGAAGACCTGCGCGGCGAGGTCGCCCACCGGGGGGTTCCAGGCGAGCATGGCGACGGCGAGCGCGGAGCTGAGCGCGACGGCCGGCAGCCAGTCGAATCGGAGGGGCTTGGACTGGACCATGGGCGGGCGCGCCAAGCATAGAGCGGCGCCATGCAACGATTTCAAGCGTGAGCGCGGAAATCCTCGTCGTCGAGTGCGGCCTGGTCCCCTACGGGGAGGCGTTCGAGCACCAGCGCCGCCTGGTCGAGGCACGGCAGGCCGGGGAGGTCCCGGACCTGCTGCTGCTGCTCGAGCACCCGCCCACCTACACGCGCGGCCGCCGCTCCGGCGCGGAGGAGCTGCCGATGGGAGTCGAGTGGTACGAAGCGCAGGGGATCGAGGTTTGCGAGACCGACCGCGGCGGCCGCGTCACCTACCACGGCCCCGGCCAGCTGGTCGCCTACCCGATCGTCTCGCTGAAGCCCTACGGCGACGACGTCCACGAGCACGTGCGGCGCCTGGAGCGGGTCGCGATCTCCGCGCTGGCGGCGCACGGCGTCGAGGCCGACACGCTCGACGGCCTCACGGGCGTGTGGACGAAGGGCGCCCCGCCCCCCGGGGGCCGACGGGACGAAAACCGCTCTATATCAGCGGGAATCGGCCCGTCGGCCGAGAAGATCGGCTCGATTGGGGTGCACGTGAGCCGTGGAGTTACCAGTCATGGGCTCGCGGTCAACGTCGCCAACGATCTGCAGCCGTTCGAGTGGGTGGTGCCCTGCGGGATCGAGGGCTGCCGGGTCACCTCCCTGAGCCGCGAGCTGGGCGCCGAGCAGGACCTCGGCGCCTTCGCCAGCACGGTTGCCGCCCGCTTCGGCGAGGTCTTCGAGCGCGATCCGGTCGCCGCCGAGCCGGCGAGCCTGGGGCTCGGCGTCGCTAGGGTCGTCGTATGAGCGAGACGGCCGAGCAGAGCGAGCGCGCCCCGACTGCCGAGCGCGTCCACGTCACCCGCTCGCGCGCCAAGCCCGGGGGCACCGCGGCCGGTGGCGAGGGCGCCGTCCCCTTCCGCCGCGCCCGCAAGCCGCCGTGGCTGAAGGTGCCGGCGCCGGGCGGGCCGACCTACCGGCGCCTCAAGGCCGAGATCGGCGGCGAGGGGCTGCACACCGTCTGCGAGGAGGCCAACTGCCCCAACGTCGGCGAGTGCTGGGAGCGCGGCACGGCGACCTTCATGATCTTGGGCGACGTCTGCACTAGGCGGTGCGGCTTCTGCAACGTGCAGACCGGCGTCCCCACCTGGAACGACCCGCTGGAGCCACTGCGCGTCGCCAACCAGGTGAAGCGGATGGGACTGCGCCATGCGGTGATCACCTCGGTTGACCGCGACGACCTGCCCGACTACGGGGCGGGCGCCTTCGTCGGCACGATCCGCTCGATCCGGATGCAGGCGCCGGGCTGCAAGGTCGAGGTGCTGACGCCCGACTTTCGCGGCCAGGAGATGCCGCTCGCCAAGGTGATCCACGAGCGGCCCGACGTCTTCAACCACAACGTCGAGACGGTGCCGCGCCTCTACCCGAAGGCACGGCGCGGCTCCAAGTTCCTGCGCTCGGCGCGGGTGCTGCGGATGGCGAAGGAGATGGGGGGCGAGGGCGTCGTCACCAAGTCGGGGCTGATGGTCGGTCTCGGCGAGTCCTTCGAGGAGATGGTCGAGACCTTCGGCATCCTGCGCGAGCACCGCGTCCAGGTGCTGACGGTCGGCCAGTACCTGCGGCCGACCGAGAACCACCTGCCGGTCGAGCGCTACTGGCACCCCGAGGAGTTCGCGGCGCTGGAGAAGGCCGCCTACGAGCTCGGCTTCGAGTCGGTCGCCTCGGGGCCGCTGGTGCGTTCCAGCTACCACGCCGACAAGCACCTGCCGGAGCGCGCCGCAGCGGCCTAACCGCCCCCGCGCTCGCTGAGCAAAGGACCCTCCGAGGCCCACCGATCCCCTCCCATTGGGTGGTACCGTCCTCAGAAATCAAGAACTCTGGAGGGAAGCATGCACAAGGGCGGGGGAAGCAGAGGGATCGCGCACGACGCTCCGCTGGCGGTGGCGGTCGGCGTCACGGTTATGGCACTCGTCGTCGCGCTGCTGGCGGCGGCGGCCGCGGCGGCCGTCGAAACGCCGCCTGAGCTGTACCACTGCAAGCCGAAGGAGAAGGGCCTAGCCACCCCCCCGCCGCCACCGAAGCTCCCCCCGCACGTCGAAGCGCAGCTGCCGGCGACGATCGCCGCCGACGAATTCAGGCGGGTCTGCCCGCCGGGTGAGGTTCCCTATCCGACTAAATCGACCGCGCCGGTCAAGGTGACCCCTGAGCTCACTCGTGCGGCGGCGCCGGCCGGGGGACGCGTAAACAGCAGGCGCTTCTCGATCAGAACCCGGATCCCGGGCCACCGCCGCAACCGGGGCGGCCATGCCACCGCGTCGCGCTCGGAACTCTTTCCCGGCTTCTGGTACTCGCACGCGGTGGGCACGCAGAGCGGCCTCAGCGCCAGCAAAGGCTACAACGGGATGTGGGTCTGGCAGACGAACGAGCAGCCCTACATCCCGTACGCGGAAAACATGGAAAGCTCGCACAGCCTGGCGCAGATATGGGCGTCCCGCCAGTACGGGGGCTGCACCTCGACCGTCGAGATCGGCTGGACCGAGTCGGCCGGGCAGTTCAAAGGCAACTACGAACCGCACCTCTTCATCTCGGCTTGGGACTGCGGTGTCTGGTTGGGCTATATGTCGCTGGAAAGCCCGCTGTGGAAACAGAGCAGCGCCGTCGTCTGGCCCGGGGCCGTCGTCTCCCACAACGACAAATTCCACGCGTACGGAGCCCGCATGGACGGCAACAACTGGTGGTTCTACTACGACGGCCAGTGGGTGGGCTACATTCCGAACTCGGCCTGGAAAACCCTCTACCCCAGCTACCTGACGAAGGGACAGGCGGGCGGCGAGGTCGCGACGAAAGCGCTCTGGACGTGCGCCGACATGGGATACGGAGGCCTCTTCGGGACCCACCCGTGGGCGGCGATGTTCTCGGACGTCTGGTACGAGTTCAACTACCAGACTCAGGTGGAGCTGGCGAAACTGCAGCCTTACGCGACCGACTCGAGCAACTACAACACCGGCAACTGGTCGGAAGGCATTCCGGGGGCGGAATTCCGCTACGGCGGTCCGGGCTGGTGCTAGGAGGGATTGGGCGGGTTCCTAAGCTAGACTCAATGGAGCCAGCCGGGCTCGAACCGGCGACCTCCGCCTTGCAAAGGCGGCGCTCTTCCAGCTGAGCTATGGCCCCTCGCGGGAAAGTGTAAGCCGACGGCGGCTCGACGACGAGCCGCGCTCAGTCGTCGAAGTCGAAGTCCTTCGGCGGCTTCTGCTCGAACCAGAGCTGGTCGTCCTCGGGCTTGTCCTCGAGGAAGTCGGGGGTCTCGTCGAGGGCGTCCTCATGGCCGGCGCTTGGTGGTGGCGGAGGCTCTTCGCTGCTCGGCGCCTCCGCTTGCTCAGCCGCCGGCTCCTCGACCGGCTCGGGCTCGCGCGATGACTCGGGCTGGGGCTCCGGCTCGGGGCCCAAGTCTGGCCCCCGCAGCTCGACCGGGGCCTCGAGCGCTTGGTCCAGCTCGTCGGAGAGGCGCTTCTCGTCCCAGAATTCCTCGTCCTCCTCGGAGAGGGCCTGCTCGTCGGCTAGGGCGTGGACCTCGGGCTCGGCGTCGGCCGGCTCGGCCTCGCCCAGCTCGGCCTCGACGTCGTACATCTCGGTCGGGTGCTCGGAGATCGCGTGGCGCTCTTCGGTCGACGGGCCGGCGCTCGGCTGCTCGACCTTGACCTCGTCGGCCGGGGACTCGGCGCCAGGAGGCTCCGTGATCGTCTCGTGTTCCATCGCCGGCGATGGCTCCTCGGCCGGCTCCGGCTCGGCGGCCTCGACCGATTCGGGCGGCGGCTCCTGCAGGTCCGCGATCTCCGTGCGGCCGCGAGCCGGCGCCTCGGCGCTCGGCGTAGAGGCGCTCTCCTCCTCCTCGGGCTCTCCCTCGGAAGCGTCCAGCTCCGGCTGCTCCATGAATTCGGTCGGCGCCTCGGCGAGCGTGTCAGACGAGGATCCCTCGCTGCCGGGTCGCTCCGACGCGCCGAAGGCTTCGTCCTCCAGCTTCCGCAGCTCTGAGTCGCCGGCGCCGTGCTGGCGCTTCAGCTCCAGGTGCTCTTTGATCGCGTCGTCGAGAATGCCCATCGCTGGTCCCGGGGAACCTAAAGACTATGCAGTTATCCTTGCTGCTGCGCGGCCTTTGGGACGATCCTCCCAGGCACGCACGCGGGGCTATAGCTCAGTTGGAAGAGCGCCTGGATCGCACCCAGGAGGTCGCCGGTTCGAGTCCGGCTAGCTCCATCGCAACGCGCCTGCAAAAGGGTGACTTCCACCCTCAACCTCGGTGCATTTGGGGAGTGCCATTTCGGGCACGAGTGCCCGAAATGGCCTGATTTCGCCGACTTGGACAGGTTCCAGGAGGTCATCGGTTCGAGCATCTGGCTGCAAATCAGCTAGTTCTTGCGACCAGTTGAACCAGCTTTGCTTGCGGCTGTCTACCTCGCGAACGGATTGAGCAGCTCGACGCCGGTGGCCTCGACGTCGGCGACGTTGCGGGTGACCAGCGTCAGGCCGAGGACCCTCGCCGTCGCGGCCAGCAGGCCGTGGATGACGGGCAGGGGGTCCGGGACGTTCATCCGGCCCCATTCTTCGGCGATTGCCGGGTCGAGCGGGAGGATCCGCTCCCCGTGGGCCTCGCTCAAGCGGGCCAACCAGCGATCCAGGAAGGCTGCCGAGTCGGGATCGCGGCGGCGCACGCTCTCGGCTCCGCGTCGGATCTCGCCGATCGTCACGACGCTCAGGAAGATCTCCTCGTCGGCGATCTGGGCAAACCAGGATGTGACGTTCGAATCTGCTCGCTGCCCCTTGCGCAGCTCCGAGATGACGTTGGTATCGAGCAGGAAGCAGCTCAAAGCTCGACTGGACGACCGCGGTCCTCGGGACGCTCGAAATCCCCGTCCTCGCCGACGTCGGGCATCTCCAGCAGGAGCTCCTTGAGGGGCTTGGCCGGCCCCCGGGACCGCAGCGCCTCCCGCAGGATCTGCCGATGCTCCTCCTCCGCCGAGCGACCATGCTGAGCGGCGCGGAGCTTCAGCTCACGCACCACATCGCTCTCTATGTCTCGGACCAAGAGCTGTGCCATGGTGATAGCGATGATAGCACCCTGCCGACCGTTGGCCTGGATCAGTCTGGGTTCCGCTCCGCCTCCGCATCAGAACCGCGCCCCCGCCCCCAGCGTGCCCTGGGGGCGGGGGCGAGAATCAGTTGCCTTTTTTGGAGCCGCTCGTCTCCAACTCGAGGGGTTCCTCCGGCTGCGGGTATGCCTCGGCTGCCAGGTCCCAGCTTTTCAGCGTGATCGTGACGTCCTTCGCGCCCGCGTACTGGACGGCGATCGTGTGGCCGCCTTTGGTCAGCACAGTCGTCTTGAGAATCGTGCTGACGACCGGCACCGGCGTCGGCGAGGCCGCGGTCGACGGCAGCAGGTTCACTTTGCCGACGTTCTGGCCATCGACCAGGATCTGCACCGGGCAGGCCAGGTTGGCCGCCGGTTTCTCGGCGGTGCAGCTGCCGGTCGCGGAGAACGTGATCGCCACGTTGCTGACCGAGGCCTTGGTCGCAAACGAGACGAAGGCGCTCGGGATATATCCGGCGGTCATCGCCGAGATCGGCCCGAACTGCGCGGTGCCGGCGGCAATCGCGCCGACGGGCGCCTCCGGCGCCGTCGCCTTGGCCACGTAGAGGTTCGAGGCGGCCTTCTTCTTTAGGAAGAGCGACTGCGCCTTCTTGTTGCTCACGTAGACCTTGGCGGCCTGCTGGTTCGTCAGGAACGACTGGGCGACCGACGGAATGGCCGTAACCGACACGGCGACCGTCGCCGCCAGCACGACGACGGTCGCCGCTCGAGGGGTGGAAAGCCTTCGCTTCAACAACTGTTTCCTCCTTTTTTGACTAAGAAGGTCAATAAGCTACAGAAACTGGTAGCTTAAGCGCAGCAAGTTGGTCAAGAAACTCTAGAAACCCGGCAGGAGAGGAATCACCGTTGATGAGAAACAAGACCCTCGCTATCGCGGCGCTTGCCCTGGCGGGCCTCGCCGCGCCGGCGTCGGCCGGCGCCGTGACCTACATCGGGTCCGGGTCGGTGGCTGCGCAGCCCGTGCTGCAGGCCCTTTTCAAGACCTACGAAACGAAGGTCAACAAGAAGGTGCATTTCGTCTACACCGCCAACGGCGGCAACGCCGGGGTCAAAGACGTCCAGAACGGCACCAGCCAGTTCGCCGGGAACGCGCGCACCCCGCTCCCCAGCGATGCGGGGACGACCTACATCAAGATGTTCATGGACGGGCTCTGCCTCGACGTCAACGCCAAGAACCCGCTGCGAAACATCACGATCCAGCAGACCCACGACATCTATCGTGGCCTGCTGACGAACTGGAACCAGATCCCTGGCTCCTATTCGGACGCGACGATCTCCCCGGTCGGCCGTGACACCAACGGAGGGACTTACAACTTCTTCCTCCAGGCGGTGCTCAACAACGAACCGCCGGCGTCCAACGTCAACGCGCTAACCGCCGACGGCCTTGTCGTCAACGCGGTCAAGCAGGACGCCAACGCGATCGGTTACGCCGGCCTCGCCTGGCAGGGCAGCAAAAAGCTGCGACCGCTGAAGGTCAACGGCGTTCCGTGCAAGGCCAGCAAGATCAGCGTCGAGCCGCTCAAGTATCCGCTCTCGCGCTACCTGTTCCTGGTCCTGCCCGGTGACGGCAGCCAGAGCCCGAAAGGCCTGCTCAAGTTCGTCGACTGGATGCGGCGCAGCAAGCTCGCCGGCCAGGTCATCCTCCAAGCCGGCGGCGTGCCCGCGTTCAACAAGAAGTAGCCGTGGAGGAGGAGTTCACCCCCGAGTACGGCCCGAAATGGTCGGACAAGCGCGTCGAGCAGATGCTCGGCGCGCTTGTCTGCGGCCTCCTCGGGCTGCTGCTGGCGATGATCGTCACGGTCTTCGTCCGCGCCTGGCCGTCCTTCTCCCATAACGGCCTCGCCTGGTTCGGCTCCGGCGGCAGCGTCGACGACCAGCTCAACGCGATCTTCCTCTCCGGTCAGGCGGGCGCCGACTACATCTACACCTTCCACGCCTGGCCGCTGATCTGGAGCACGCTCCTGGTCACCGGGGGCGCGGTCCTCATATCCCTCTTCTCGGCGCTCTTCGTCGCCGTCTTCATCGTCGAGTTCGCGCCGGAGTGGATGAGCAACGTCCTGCAGCCGGTGATCCGCTTCCTGGCCAGCGTGCCCTCGGTGATCTATGGCCTGCTCGGCGTGCTGATCCTGGTCCCGTTCATCGGCAACCACCTGATCGGCGAGTCCCAGAAGGCCTCGGTGGCGGGGATCATCTCGCTGACCGGCTACAGCCTGCTGGCGGCGGTGACGGTGCTGACGATGATGATCGCGCCGCTGATGGTCTCGATCTTCACCGACGGCCTGCGCTCGGTGAAACCCGGCTGGCTGGAGGGGTCGCTGGCGCTCGGCGTCAACCGCTGGCGCACGACCTGGAAGATCGGCGTGCGCAGCGCCCGGCCGGCGATCGTCGCCGGGACCGTGCTGGCGACCGCGCGGGCGATCGGCGAGGCGGTGATGCTGGCGATGCTCTCCGGCTCGGTCGGCTTCGCCCCCAACCCCGCCGACGGCCTGATCTTCATCTACGAGCCCTCGCGGCCGCTGGCGCCGACGATCGTCAAGAACATCGACCAGCTGAGCTCCAAGCCGGGCAACGCGACCCTCTTCTCGATCGCCGCCGTGCTGCTCTTCTCGGCCGCCCTTTTCTCGCTGGCCGGCTACGTCGCGCGCCGCTCGATGCGCAAGTACGGGAGCGCCTGATGGAGTCCTCGCTCGCCTCGCGGCCACCTTCGGCGCCGGCCTCCCCGCCAGCTCCCACGCGCGACAAGGGCGCGGTCGAGGGCAGCGACACCTGGGCACTCAGCGACCGCATCGGCCTGGCGATCTGCTGGGGCTTCGGTCTCCTCTTCTGCGCGCTCGCGGTGGCAATCGTCGTCTACCTCTTCATCCAGGGGATCAAGTTCCTGCGCCCTTCGATGCTGGTCACGCCCGCCACGGCCGGCTTCGACCAGACCGAATCCGGCGGCTTCTCCGATGCCTTCGTCGGCACCCTGATGGTCGCCGCGATGGGTATCGCGATCGCCTTGCCGGTCGGGGTCGCCACCGCTGTCTGGTTGGTCGAGTACGGGCGCCCGGCGGCGCTGGCGCGGCTCACCGAGTCGACGATCGAGGCGATCGCCGGCATTCCCTCGATCGTCCTCGCCCTGTTCGGCACCGTGCTCTTCTCCAGCACCGCCCTCGCTTTCCTCAGCCGCAGCACCGAAGGGGTCGTCTTCGGCCGTTCCTTCTTCGCCGCCTCGGCGATGCTCTCGCTCGTCGCGCTGCCGCTGATCGTCGCCTCGACCCGCGAGGGGCTGAACGCGATCCCGCGCCACGTGCGCGAGGCCTCCTACGCGGTCGGAAAGACCAAGGCGGCGACGACGCGGCGGATCCTGCTGCCGACCGCGAAGCCGCAGATCGCCACCGGCGCGATGCTCGGCCTTGGCCGCATCATCGGGGACACCGCGATCATCCTCGTTCTCCTCGGCGCCACCCAGAACTTCGCCCCGGTTGAAGGCGCCCCGTTCCCGCTCAACTTCCTGCGCGGCGCCGGCACCACGCTGACCAACTTCGTCTACGAGGCCTCCCCGACCGGGAACCTCAATCAGCCTGAGAAGGCCTACGCGGCGGCTTTCGTCCTGTTGCTGATGGTCCTGGCCCTGAATGCGGCCGTCGACGTCGTCCACCGCCGCGCACGAAGGGTTGGAACGTGGAGCTCCTGAACTCTCCCCCGCCGCCGATCCGGCGGCTGCCGCTCGAGGACCCGCCGGCCGCCCGTGAGGTCGGGCCGGTCCAGGCGCAGAACGGCCACGGGGCCAACGGCGGCGGCAGCGGCTTTACCGCGGCCAAGCGCTCGATCGGCGCGCCGCAGTTCTCGATCCGGCGCATGGAGATCGACCAGGTTTCGGTCTTCTACGGCGCCAAAGAGGCGGTCAAATCGGTCTCGCTGCCGGTCCGCCAGGGCGAGGTGCTGGCGATGATCGGGCCCTCGGGTTGCGGCAAGACGACGCTGCTGCGCTCGCTCAACCGGCTCACCGAGCTGACCAGCACGGCGAGGCTGACCGGGCGGATCCTGCTCGACGAAGTCGACATCAAGGCGATCGAGCCGACTCTGCTGCGCCGTCGCGTGACGATGGTCTTCCAGCAGCCGAACCCGTTCCCGATGAGCGTGTTCGACAACATCGCCTACGTGCTGCGCGAGCAGGGCTCGCGCCGCCAGCGCAAAAGGACGCTCGAACCGGCGGTCCACAGCGCCCTCGATCGCGCCGGCCTCTTCGAGGAGGTCAAGGACAACCTCGACCACCCGGCGCTGCGGCTCTCCGGCGGCCAGCAGCAGCGGCTCTGCATCGCCCGTGCGCTCGCCGCCGAGCCGGAGGTGCTGCTGCTCGACGAGCCCTGCTCGGCGCTGGACCCGAAATCGACCCAGGTGATCGAGGACCTGATCGTCAAGCTGCGCGACGACGTCGCGGTCGTGATCGTCACCCACAATCTGCAGCAGGCTTACCGCGTCGCCGACCACGTCGCCTTCATGTATCTCGGCGACCTGGTCGAGTACAACAGCGCGACGGCGCTCTTCGGATCGCCCCGCGAGAAACGCACCCAGGAGTACGTGAGTGGTGCCTTCGGATAGCCGCCCTCCTAACCGTCTTGCCGTCGCTGCCTGCTGCGGATCGCTACTGCTCGGGGCGGCCGCGGGCTGCTCGACGACGCAGGAGAAGGCCGCCCAGCACCAGGCGGAATCCAAACGCATCCTCGAGCAGCGGGCGAAGCGGAAGAGGGAAACGGACAAGGGCGGCAAGCAGGGCAAGCCACACGACAACCGAGGAGGAGGACAGTGACCGCGACCGAGACCAGGCCAACGGCCGGACATGAGCCGTGCGAGGAGTGCGGCGCGGCGATGGCCCCACAGCAGCGCTACTGCGTCAACTGCGCCGCTCGTCGCGGCAACGGCGCCAACCCGTCCTCGCGCTACTTCGCCGCGATGAGCACGAGGGCAAGGCGGCCATTGACCGCTCCGAAAAAGGAGAGGTCGGCGCCGGCCGCTCGAGCGGCGGCGGTCGGCTTCTTCGCCTTGCTGCCGATCGCCGTCGCGCTCGGCGTGATCGTCGGGCGCAGCGATTCCGGCGCCAGCGACAACGAGGCGCTGCTGCAGGCGCTGCGTGCCCAGGAAACGGCGGCGGCGACCAGCGCCACGACGGCTCCCAGCTCCGGCACCCCGAAGAAAGCGAAAGCGGACAAATCGCCCGAGAAAGGCGCAGGCAAGGTGACCAACACCGCCAACGGCGAGGTCCACGAAGTGACCAGCTTCAAAGCCTCCAAGGAGAAGGAAGAAAGCGACACCAAGCTGGTCGAAGAAAATCCCGAGCAGGTCGGTGAGGACTACATCACGGCGCAGCAGAACCTGCCCGACGTGATCGTGGTCGGCGGCGACGGTGGCGAGGCGCCGACGAGCGGAGCGGAACCATGAGGCTGCGGCTGCCCAGGAGGAGGGATGAGGAACCAGCCCCGCCCAAACCGCCGGTCAAAGCCGACGACAAGGAGCTGGTCGCTCAGCGTGACCGCCTGCTGGAGAAGTTCACGGTGATGCAGGCCGACCTCGGCGGCGCCTTTTACGAGATGGCGATCCGCGACCACGTGCGCCTCGACGTGCTGACCCGCAAAGCCGCGGAGCTGCAGCGGGTCGACGCCGAGCTGACGGCCGCCGAGCGGCTGCTCGACATCGAGCGCTCCGACGCCGCCGGGCACTGCCCCTCCTGCGGCTCCCCGTTCGCCCACGGGGTGCGCTTCTGCGCCCAGTGCGGCGGTTCACTGGAGCAGGTCGAGGTGGCGCCGGCGCCAGCCGCGATCTCGACCCAGGAGGCGCCGACGGCCGAGGTCGCCCCGTGACCGCGATCTCCACGCTCGTGGCAAAGGCGATCGCGGCGGCCGCGACCATCACCGGCAAGAAGTTTGCCCTGATGGTCGCCTCCTCCCTGGTCGCCACCACCGGCATCCTCGCCGCCGGGCTGACGAGCGGCTCCAGTGATCTGGGACCGCTGGCCGCGCTGCTCGGCCGCAACCTTGCCGCCAACGAAGCGCCGGTGAGCACCGAACCCGAAGCGGAACCGGAAACGGTGGCCGAACCGGGGGGTGGACCGTCCCAGCCCGCATCCGCATCCGGGGAAGCGGCTTCCTTCGAATCGCCCCCCGCCCCGGCACCGAGCAACACCGAAGCCCGGAGTGAAGAGACCGAGGAGGAACCGGCCCCCGAGGCCGAACCGGGCCCGATCCAGCACGTCTTCGTCGTCTCGCTGGCCAGTCCCGGCTACGAGGCGTCCTTCGGAACCGCCACCCAGATGCCCTACCTGGCGACGACCCTGCGCCCACAGGGCAGCCTGCTCAGCAACTACACGCTGCTCGACGGTGCCGTGGCCTCAAACTCGATCGCAGCGGTCAGCGGTCAGCGGCCCAACGCGCTGACGAAGGCCGACTGCCCGACCTATTCGGACTTCCCGCCCACCTCGTCGGCCAATTCGGCCGGCTTCGTCTCGGGCCAGGGGTGCGTCTATCCGGTCGAAACGCTCTCGCTCGGCGACCAGGTCGCCAGCGCCCGACTCAAATGGCATGCCTATATGGAGGGTATGGTCGACGAGACCGGCGCCCCCGCCACCTGCGTCCACCCGGAACCCGACGTCGCCGAGACCCCGCTCCCTGGTGGTTACTCATCGCGGCTCAACCCCTTCGCCTATTTCCACTCGCTGCTCGACCTCGGCGACTGCGCGACGAACGACGTGCCACTGACCGAGCTGGACGAGGACCTGAAGAAAGTCGAGACGACGCCCAACTACTCCTACATCTCTCCCACGCCCTGCAACGCCGGTGTGGTCGGCCAGTGCCCGACCGGCGCGCCACAGGGCGCCGCCGCAGCCGACGCCTTCCTGACGACCCTGGTGCCGAAGATCCTCAAATCCGCCGCCTACAAGGAGGACGGGCTGCTGATCGTCACCTTCAACCAGATCAGCCCGGCCGATCCGAGCGCGCCAGCCACGCCGTCGAGCCCCAATCCCCTGAAGGTCGGCGCCTTGCTGCTCTCCCGCTACGCCAGCCCGGGCGGAACCGACGCTGTCGCGTATGACCCCTACTCGATGCTGCGCTCGGTCGAGGACATCTTCCAGCTCGATTACCTGGCCGGCGCCGACGGCACCAAGGTCCGCTCCTTCGCTCCCGCCCTGCTCGGCCAAAACGGTGGCGACTGATTAGCTAGCTCCATGAACAGAAGCCCCTGCACAGCGGGGGCTTCTGCATTTTCGGGGATCGCCCCCGATCCCGAGGCTCCGTCTCGTGCCGGTGGATTTCCCACCGGCAGGCATATCAATAGCAGGGGTTTTAGTGAGGAAACGCCCCGGCGACGGAGTCACCGGGGCGTTTCGGAGTAGCTAAAAAGCAGTCGGAATCAGGCGGCCGTAGCAGCCCAGGTTCCGTAGCCGACACCTTCGGGTTTGGTGACGAGGATCGGGATCGAGAACCCGAACGCAGTCGGTTTGGCCGCCGCCGACGTCAGCCCGCCGCCGACCTTGATTTCGGATTCGGCTTCACTGGCCGAGTAGACGCAGATGTAACCGGGTTCGGCTTCAGGCGCAGCAACGTCTCCCGGACAGACGGCGTCGACGTCGTCTTCTTCTTCGAGAAGGCCGAGAGTTCCGTCAGGCGCGAGTTCCCAGCCAGATTCGCCGCTCGCGAGGACATAAATGAATTTCGGAGCCGAGGCCATCGGGATCCCAAACGAGTTCGGGATGAAGAAAGGCTCAGATTCATCTCCGATCACGCTCCAGGTGCCTTTCAGCGTTTCTCCGGATGGGAGGGTCTCGGTAAAGCCCGAAACTCCGTTGCAGATGACTTTTTTGGTGCTCGGGGAGCCTTCGACTTCGACGCTCGCCCCGCCGGCGGCGCATGCCACACCGGCATTACCGACGACTACGCCTTTCCCGGCCGCGCCATCGGAGCCGTCTTTGCCCGCCGCTCCGGCGGCTCCGGGATCTCCTTTGGGCCCCTGCGGACCAGTCGCCCCGTCTTTGCCCGCGAATTTCTTCGCGATTTTCTTCACTTCCTTCTTCTGCTTCCCGGTGAGGCCTCCGGAGGCCGCATAGGCACCCCCGGCGAGCACTGCAACCAGAGCAATGATCGACACCACCAATCCGGCGGTTCCGAATCTCTCACGTACCCGAGAGAACATCTAACCCTCCCTCTTTGATCCTGTTGGTTTCGCTGATATCGCTGAACGTTCTTGTTCTCAACGCCGTCCGCGCTTCGTGCCTTTGCTGCACGACGTCTTTACGACTGATTTGAAGTTGCGGGACAGACCGTTGTGGGCCGCCATCCGGACGTCGGCGCGCCGCGTATGCGAGCAGAGGTTTGCGCTGTTGACGAGGAGGCCTTCCTTGCCTCCCTTCAGCTTCAACACGACCTTTCTCACAGGTGCGTCAGGGACCCCCCGGAAGGTCGTGCGGATCCGGGCGCTCTTCGGGTTCACCGAATCCACCTCTCCGATCTGGATCAGAGGGATTTGCCCTCCGAGATCGAGCACGACGTCAGGCAGAAGCCTCTCGCCGCCGTTCGATCTGAAGTAGATAGGCCCTTCGAGGGGGTTGTCGAGCAGCGGGGTGAAGACTCGCGCCGTGCCCAAGACCGATTTCTTCGGGCATGCGTCGACGTTGAACTGCGCCCGCGTGCACGGATTGCCGATATGGCTGTGGTCGATGAACTCGCTATGGGGCAGGGTGACCGCCGTCGATCGGAGGTTCGCATCCCCCTTTCGCGCGGTGAGAACCGCGGTGAGGGCCGGGTGATCGGTCCGTTTCATCCCTCCAGAGAGCTTGATCGACAGCTTCGGCTTGAAGCCGAGACTCGCACACGAAGCGGCTTGGAACCGCTCACTGATCGGAGCGCGCGCGCCCGACTCGGCGATTGCGACTCCCGTGAAGGACTTCTGACTGCAGGAAGTCGGGTTCAGGGTGAATCCCGACCTGTCGAGGTTTACGCGCACGTCGCGAAGATCAAGCGGGATTCCGTCGAGGACAGTCGAGACGGGGTCCGATACCGCCGTGATCTGCGCGCTCTGGGGATCCACGTACAGGGCGGTGCGAACGACTACGTTGCCAAGGTCGAACGGCCCGGCGACAGCTGGGGCGACGATCGCGAAGCTGAGAGGTGCGCCCTTGTATGGGCCGGCGAGAAAAGCCTTCCCCGTCGATACGAAAAACGGGCTCGGACCGCTGCCGGCCCCAGCGGTGACCGTACCAAGCAGACTCGCCTCCGGACAGCTCGGTGAGGCCAGCTCAGAAGCTCCCTGTCCCGGTTGATCGAGTGAGACGGCGAGCTGCAGCGCGCTCTCCGGGCAGTAGGGAATCCCGGCCAATTTGCCGGTCAGGCCCAGGGGGAGAGTCAATTCCAGCCCTTGGAGGCGAGGCGTGCCGTCTTCGCGGGTCAGGCGCATCACGAACGGGCTGAACTTCCCGGCGCTGGGATCGGTCGTGCCAGCAGTCAAACCGACGGAGAAGCCGCCATCGGGGCAGGGGGACCCACCCGGGCCGCTGACGATAGAGAAGGGAGACGTCGACGTCACTACCTCCGTCGGTTTCGGGGCGGAAGGGTCGGCGGCCGACCAGGGTGAGAGGCTCGATTGAATGCCGTAGGAGCCGCAGCTCAGCGGGGTCGTCAGCACTCCCTGGGGGCCGTCCTTGAAGTGGAGCTCGACTTCTTCGACAGGCTGCTCGGGGTTGTCGTCGAAGACCGCGGCGATCTGGCCCGTCAGCGGGTTGACATCGAAGCGACCGGCGAGCTTGATCATCACTCCCTGGCCCTCGGCGACCAGATAGCCAGCCAACAGCGTGTCGAATGGATTATCCGACTGCGAGGCAAGGTAAAGGCCGCCCTCGAGGGGCTCGGGAAGAACCGGCGTCTTGATTTGAGCGGTCCCGACCTTGGCCGAGCTCGGACAGCTGGGCGGGAGCGCGTTGAACCTGATCGGGTCCTCCGAGATCAGGCCGATCTGGGCCTCGGTGCATGCTCCCAACCCGCTCGCCGCCGCCGGGTTCATCGTCATCCCCTCCGGCAGAACCACGGTCGCCTTCTTGAGATGGGGAGTGGCGAGGATGTCGGGATCGCGAAGCCCCTCCTGGGACAGGAACAGCTTGGCGTCCATACCGCTTGGAGAATCCGCCGTATCGGCGCCGGGAGTCAGCGAGAAGGTCGGGGCGAAGGTCAGTTTGCCGCAGCCGGTGATCGCGGGAAGCGTCGCGGTCTTGGTGGAGTACACGCCCGGGGTCTGATAGCTGTCGCTGGAAACGCTGATCTCCCGTTTGACTCCGCAGCGGGTCGGGTTGGTGATGAACGGCAACGGTTCAAGACCGCTTTCACGTCCGCCCGGAGGCCCACCGCCGACTTCCGCCTCGTCGGGCGTGAGCCGTTCTTCGTCGTGGATCGGCGATGAGGGGACCCCCCAAAGAGTCGTTACCGCCCGAACCAGCTGCGCGCTGGCATTGGCGCCTTCCAGTTTTGCCTCGATCCCATAGCCGATCTCGGGCCGGACCCGAACGTTCAGCACGGTGGGATAGACGCCCGCCTGAAAACCGATTCTCGCGACCACGTCGCCTTTTGCCGGCGGCTCCATCAGATAGACCGGCTCGGTCAGGGTGCTCAGCAGGTATACGGAGACTTCGGTGATCCCAATCTGAGAATCGAACGGGCACTTCCGATCTTCAAGCTGCCCCAGGGTGCACTTGGGGAAGTTGTCCGGGTTTCCCAGCAACCCAGGCGGAAGCGTCACCGAGAGGTTGCGGGTACGGGCGTAGGGCGGATTCAGTCCCGCTTGAGTGGGGCCCGCGGGATCCGTTTTCAGCTCTATCGTGGTGGTGAAGTCAGAGTGGGCCCCTGCTTGCGTGCTGCTGAGGGCCGCCGACACTTCCTCGATCCCATATTTGCTCGGATCACTGGCCGCCCAGGTGTTGACGGAGCAGAGAAGACAGAACAGTGCAGCTAGGGCGGAGATCGCGAGCGCCCGCCAGAGCGTCCTTTCGCCATGACGGATCATTTCGAGCCCTCCTGTCCACCCGCTCCAGATCGAGACTTTCGGCCCTGCTTTCGATGCTTCTTCACGCACCGGACCTTGCCCTGACGCTTTACCTTCCGCTGGTTCTTCTTGCACCGCTTCCCGGAGGGCTTGACGTTGCCCGGCCCGGTGACCGCGCTGCTCGAGGGCGTCGTAGCCTGCGGCGCACCGGCCACTCCGGCCTGACAGCCGTCCAGCTGGCAGGCGGGGCTCTCCTCGGCGACCCTGAATCCACCGCCGATGCGGGCGTCGTAGACCGCCGGCGTTCCCCTCTGTGCTCCAGGCACCAGCGAATCGGAGGTCACGAAGAACACGTCACGCCCGCCGCCGCCGACTCCGTAGAGGTAGCTTGGCTGCGATCCTCGGCCAGCCGAGATGAGAGATATGCAGCCCTCAGGACGAGCGCAGCCACCTACACCGGCTTGCTCCCACTCGTAGACGTCACGGACTGCATTGGCGTCCTTCGCCACGAGCCGTTCCTCGCTCTCGAAGAACACCATTTTCCCGGTCGAGAGAAGATTTTCGACGAGGATGAAGCTGTTGAGCGGCGCGACTCCTTCCCCTTCGGCGATCAGCGACTGCAGCTGGGCACCAAGGCCTTCGGCCGCCAGCGCGGGGTTGCAGGAAACGCAGGTGAGTTCTTCGGTCTGTGCGTCGTAGCGGAAGACCTCGGCCGCGCCGCCCGAGTCATAGCCGGTGAGGGGAGCATGGGACTCGAAGACGAAGAAGCGACCGTCGGAGCTGGTTCTGGAGGGATCATTTCCAGGTCCCGCGCTGGCAGTTGCAAGCGGTGAGACCGTTGCCGTCCACAGGCCCAGGGCATGCACGTTCGTCGCTGACACCAACACCGGTTCGCCGACCACGTCGAGTTTGGTCAACACGGCGATGAAGCGCACGATGTTGGTGTCTACATCCCAGACGTAGAGGTTCTGCTCGTTGCTTTTCGGGCCGGATCCGCTGCCGAGGACTTTGGTCGAGACGAAGTAGACGTGGCTGCCGTCGGCCGAGACGTTGACCAGCGTCGACGCGCCCCCGGAACCGACCGGAACAGCGGTCTGGGTTCCGACGTCGTAGCTGAAGACGTTGCCGCCGAGCACATAGGTCAGGCGACCGCCGTCCGCCGACAGCCCCCCGTAGACCGTGGCGCCGGTCTGCACCAGGATCGTTTCCGCGTTGTCGACCCTCAGGTAGAGGCTGGTGACCCCCGACTGGGTCACTTTGAACGCGACGACCGAGCCATCCGCCGAAGACCCCTCGTACTGGACGACCGCCCCGGCCGGTACCGGCACGTCCCCGGGCAGGAGCGAAACCACGTGAAGGTCGCCGTCGGAGGTGCGGTCGTAAACGCCCTCGATGCCGCTCGGAGGAGCCTCTCCCTCCAGACGGACCGTCGAGGTGAAGATCGCGTGGCTTCCGTTGGCGGCGATCCACCTCCCCTTGGCGTCGGGATCTATCCCCAGTTCGCCATCGCCCAGCAGCTCGAAGGTCCCGTCGGAGCGGCGCAGGTATTCGGTTTCTTTGTTTCCGATCACGAGACTTCCGGAATCAGGCGTGCCTTTGCCGGCTCCGGTGCGCCAGAACGAGAAGCCGAAGTCAGACGACATCCCTCCCGGCGAGGGGATCTGCATCTGCGAGCCCGTCGGAGATTCGAATTTGATCCCCCAGCCCGAAGAGCTCCGGCGGGCGACGTACCGGTCGTTGAACCCGTTCCCCTCCGGTCCCGGAAGCGGGCCTCCCAGGCTCTGGAAGTTGATGGCTTCGCCGTCGGCCCGGGCGGCGTGGGTCGGGAACCCGCCGGCGAAGGCGCCGAGCGAGGAGTTGAAGATCGCGTGAGGCCCGGGGTCGGCCGGGGTAACCAGCTCGTAGGCACGGCAGTCGGGCAGGTCCGCGGAAGGGCCGACCCGCTGCTCTTCATTCGGACAGGCGCCTTGCGATGGCGACGGCGGGAAGGTGCTGAAGACGTGGGGGACTTCTTCTCCGCTGATTCCGTCGATTTCCCCTTCGGTCACGCATTCGGTCAGGTGCCCTTCGACGCAGTTTTCGGCGACGAGACGGAAGCGGTACGCGGTTCCCGGATCAAGGCCGCTCACCGATTGGGACACTTCGATCGGAAGGCTGCCGCCGCCTATCGGTTGAGCCGACGCAGGCACCGAGGCCGGGTTGGCAAAACCTTCGGCTTCGAACGTTTTCTGATCCACATACTGGAACTCGTATCTGGTGGGGAACCCGTGCGGGTTGATCACCCCGGTGAACGTCACTTCGGTTTCGGTCAGATCGGAAAAATCCGTCTCCGAGACCAGTGGAGCGCCGATTTCCGGCTCGGGTGCAAAGGCAAATACCCGGCTGATTGGCTGTGAGGGTGACGTCACATAGACATAGTTGGCGTTCGTAGCAGCCGGGTTGTTGACGACAGCTAGCCTCAGCGCGTCGTTAGACGAATATGAATGGTCTTCGAGTTCCGGGTCCTCCAGGTATTCGTAATCAACAGGACCGGTTCGCAGGAAGCGGTACACGAGTTTGGCCCCGGTGCCGTCCGATATGAACAGTTCCCCGGTTTCCTCGTCGATCGCGGGAAACAAGGTGCCAAAAGCCGAGGAGAACCCTCCGGCAGGGGTGTCGGACCCGTCGATGGTCGCGATTCTGGCTCCACTGGGGTCGAGGACATAGACGACGCTGACGAAAGGTTCCGATGGGCTGGGGATCGGAAAGGCGCCGTCCGTAACCGAGCCGACGAAAATGTTTCCGGACGTGGAGTCGACGGCGATCCCATGCGCCTCTCGGATCGTGCCTTTGGCGAGATCGCCGTCCAGGAGCTGGTTCGGAGGATCTTCAGCGGCCGATCCGTATTCCTTGATGAAGGTCGGATGGACGACGAAGAGGTGGTCGTTGGCGCGATTGACCGCAAGGCCGGCCATCGGAGGTTCGCCGTCGACGAGGAACGGCCCTTCGTACTCGACTGCGGAGGTCGGCGGGTACTCGCTCGGCTCGTAGCGCAGGATGCGCTCGCCGTTCCGAAGCACCCGGACGTAGATGTTTCCCACCGAGTCGACTGCGATGTCACAGGGGGAGTCCGGATTTGCGATCTCGGTGAGGAATTCTCCGTCGGCGTCGAAGATGTCGATCCTGCCGTCGTCGTCTTCGCTCCCGTAGCTGGACACGTAGATGTTCCCGTCCTCGTCCGCCGCCAGCCCGCAGGTCGCGAAGAAGGTCGCCGGCGGATGGTTGGGTCCCGGGTCGGGTATCGGATCGACGGAAGAGACCGCGGTGCCGCTGCCGTTCAGAGACCGCAGGGCGTCGAAGACGTGGTTACCGCCAGGCTCCGCGGCGGAGGCGGAAACCGCCAGGCTGAGCTGAACCAGCAGGGCGGCGGCTAAAGCAAGTACCGCCGCCGTTGCGGCCTTCTGCGCTCCTCCGAAATTCCCCCGAGGCCGAATGCGGTTCTCGGCTGCCCCCATGAGCTCCTCCCGTCGTCTCGACCAACGCCTCCCTGGCGGATCCTCCCTGAGCCCCCACCAATCGATATTCGGGGGCCCCAATCAACATTCGGGGACCGCGATGGAGCCTAAACTACACGCGAGTTCTTGTCAATGACGCGGCTGCCTCGGCGCGTAGCAAGATCCTTGATGTAAACCGCTCCTCATGCTGCCGAATGAGGCCCTTACCAGCGTCAAGTACCGCTTGATCGCAGCCAGGAGGTCGCCGGTTCGAGTCCGGCTAGCTCCATCGACGGAAGCCCCTGGAGGTCAGCGGACCTAGTCCGGCCCCGCAAGCTCGTCGAAGCGGCGGGCGGGCAGGTTCCGCGTCGCGAAGAACGAGGCGAGGACGAGAAGGGCGGCGAAGAGAAGGGCGACTTTCAGGGCTTGGAGCTGGGCATCTTCGTAGTCGCTCACCACCTCCGAGACTTCCCGTCCGTCGAGCCCGGCCTCCGTCGCCGCCGCTTCGACCTCGGTGGCCGCGACGAAGCTGCCACCCGCGCTCAGGCGGGTCTCCACCTGCGCCTGGACCTCGTCCGCGATACGGGGGTTCGAAGCGACGTTGGCCGAGAAGGAGCCGAGGAGCCCGGTCAGCACGACGGCGCCGAGGAACGCCGTCCCGAGCGAGGAACCGAGCTGCTGAGCGGTGTTCTGCAGGCCTCCGGCCTCGCTGCGATCTCGCTCGGAGACCGCCGACTGAACGACGTTGCCGAGCTGGGAGACGATCAGCCCCATCCCCGCCCCGAGGACGCCCATTCCGAGGAGGAACGTCGCGTTGTCGAGCTCGGGCTCGATCGTCTCGAGCAGGAGGAGGACGGCGACGAAGACCACCGCGATGCCGACCCGCACGAGGGTCTTCGCGGGAAAGCGCTTCGCCAGCCTGGACCCGAGGAGCGCGCTCGCGAAAAGGCCGGCGGAGGCCGGCAGCATCCGCACCCCGGTCTCCAGCGCGTCGAGCCCCTGGACGATCTGCAGGAAGAGCGGGACGGTGAAGAAGATCCCCATCAGGATCATGTTCTGAGCGAGCAGCATCGCGAGGCCCCCGCGCAGGCTGGGCACGCGCGGCAGGCGCAGGTGCAGCAGCGGGTCCTCCCCGCGCTCCTCGCGGCGGCGCTCCCACGCCACGAAGACGGCAAGCAGGACGCAGCCGCCCGCGACCACGAACGGCATCAGCGAGAATCCGAACGGCTCGAGCGGGGAGCTGCGCGGGTAGAGCCAGCCCCAATTGCTTGCCTGGAGCACTCCCAGCACGATCAGGCCGAGACCGAGCGCGGAGAGGACGCTGCCGACCCAATCGAGCTCGGAGCGTGCGTTCTCGCGAGGAGCCTCCCGGATCATGCGCGTCCCGAGCAGGATGCCGATCGCGACGACCACCTCTCCGGCGAAGACGAGCCGCCAGGTGAGCTCAGCCGTCACCCAGCCTCCGAGGATGGGGCCGACCGCGATGCCGGCGCCGGCGACCCCGCCCAGCACGCCGTAGGCGACCGCTCTCTCCTGCCCCTCGAAGTTGGCCGCCACGAGAGCGACCATCGCCGGCAGCACCAAGGCCGCGCCGATCCCCTCCAGCACCGACCAGCCCAGCATCAGCGAAGGCACGCTCCAGGCGACGGCGGTGAGCCCGGAGCCGACTCCGTATATGCAGAGGCCGATCTTGAAAGCGCGCTTCCGCCCCAGCAGGTCGCCCATCTTGCCGCCCGTCAGCATCAGCCCGGCCATCACCAGCGCGTAGAAGGCGATCACCGCCTGGATGGTCGACACCGTCGTGTCGAAGTCGGCGACGAGCTGCGAGATCGCCACGTTCATCACCGCCTGGTCGAGCACCATCAGGAACTGGGCCGCCGCCAGCACGGCGAGGATTCCTCGCTTGGGCACGGTCGCAGCCTAGTCGGAGTTCTCGATCACTCGTCGGGCGTTCAGGCGCCGAGAACGTCGAGCAGCTCTTCGAGATGCTCCTCGATCAGGAAGTGGCCGGCGTCTATCCAGACCGGCCGGGTCGCCTCGAGAGTCGCGGTCCAGTACTCGGCATGCGCCGGCGGCACGACCGTGTCCTGTCTACCGTGGACCACATTGACCGGAAGGTGAATCTCCGCCGGGTCGAAGCCCCACGGGCTGAGCACAGCCCGCATGTCTTCGGTTAGGCCCCGGCCACCCGGGCGGCTCGCCTCCACATAGGCAGAGACCAGGCGTGGTCCCACCCGCGGACGATCTATCGCCGTCCGATCCACGGTCGAGAGGCCGGAGAACAGGATCTTCTGTGCCGTGCCCGGCCTGCGTCGGGCGAGCCGTGCGAGCGCCGTGTAGGAGAGCGTCATCGCCGACGGCATGCGTGCGGCGAGCTTCCACGCCGCCGCGGTGCCCATCTGCTCGACGAAACCGGGCAGGTCGAGCCGACCGGTGCTTCCGATCAGCGCCACTGCGTCGATCCGCGACTGCAGCTCGCGAGCACAGGCGAGGGCGTAGGCGCCGCCCGCCGACCACCCGCTCACGGCAAAGCGATCGAGCTCGAGCAGCGCCACCAGCTCCTCCACGTCGGTGGCCCAGTCCGCCACCGAGCGCCCGGGCTTCGGATCGGACCCGCCGATCCCCGGGCGGTCGACCGTGATCAGGCGCACGCCGCGGTCCTCACAGACGGACCCCCCACCCCAGCTGAATCGTCCATCGGGGACGCCGTGGAAATGGAGGAGCGGCCATCCGTCGACAGGTCCCCATTCCGCATACGCAAGCTCTCGCCCGTCACCGAGTCGAACTACGCCCGCTCGGGCGTCGAGTTTGCTCATCCGCCGAACATGTCCCCCAGGCGCATCGCAAGGACGGCGTCTCCCTCGACGCTGCAGCGGCCGGCAACCATCGCGTTCAGGGCATCCTCCAGGCCGGCTATCACGCGCACCCAGTCGGCGAGGCCGATGTGGATCGTCACAGCGGCGTCGAGGGGCGCGGGCTCGAGCAGGTTCGCGTGGCCGGAGCGGGAGTCGACCTGGATCGCCCAGCGCCAGGGAGCCTCCGGTGGCGGCGCGATCGCAAAGGGTTCCAGCTCATAGGCGATCACGCCGCCGAAGCCACCCGCCCGAGACGGCTGGAAGCCCCGCACCAGCGCTTTCAGCAGTCTTCGCTGGCGCCGCGGATCGGCGAAGCGGCGCTCCAGGTCCTCGTCGCCGAGATTGCCGACCATCGTCGCCAGCGCCTGGCGCCCGCCCCGCGACGCGAGCGCCCGGATCGGTCGCGAACGGGCCGCCACGTATGCCCTCCGCGGCGCCTCGCGCCCCTCGATCTCGGCGCGCGCCTCCGCCGCTTCGCGCCTCCCCCAGGCGATGCCATATCGATCCGCGATCGCCTCGGCCTCCGCGAGGACCGTGACGGCCTCCTCCCGCTCGCCATGGCGGTGGAGCGCCCTGGCGAGATCGGCCCGGGCCAGGCAGCCGGTGACGTTCCCGAACTCGTCCCCCCGGACCGCCGCCGTGCGCAGCTCCTCGACGGCGGCCTCGTTGCGTCCGGCCAGCAGCTCCAGGCGGCCGAGGTGCCACTCCGGCACCTGGCCGAAGGCGATCACGGGGGCCGGTGAGATCAGGAACGGCCGCAGCGGCTCCAGCATCGGACGCAGGCGGGCGCCCGCCTCGCGGTCGCCCGTGAGCGTCGCCGTCAGCGCCAGCGCCCAGACGGCCGTCGCCATGTGGCCGTCGGGGCGCCGCAGCGACTCCGGTGCGCCGTTCAGCAGCTCCCACATCTTCCTGCGGCCCGTGTCGAGGTCGCCTTCCATCGCCGCGGAGAAGGAGACGAAGGCGGCGATGAGACCGCGGGGCAGCACCCTCTCCATCGCTTCGTAGAGGCTGCGACTCGTCGCGATCTCGTTGTCGAAGAACCATTCGGTGGTCAGCAGCCCGAGCGCCGAGACCGCGATGTGGATGTCGGGGCGCAGCCGCCTCACCACGTCCCCGGCGCGGCGAACCAGCTCGACGCCGCCCTCCCTATCGCCCTGATCGAGGAGCCGCATGCCTCGATTCAGATCCACCTCCCAGGTGAAGCGGGGGCTGCCGAGACGCTGCGCGATCTCCGCCATGCGCTCGACCGCCCGATCGCAATCGGCGATCCGGCCGACCACGTAATTGCCGTATGCGGACAGCTGCATGGCCCGAAAGAGGAGATCCTCGCGCTCGCACTCCTCCGCCATCTCGAGATCGCTGAAGAACTCCTCGAAGTGCTGATAGACGTGCGACGGATCGGGACTGCGGGCGAAGAGCCCGATCAGCTTCGTGAACCGCGCCAGCACCGCCGCTTCGGTGTCGCCGAGACGATGCCCGAGGGACTCGGCGCGCCGCGCCAACGCCGCCATCTCCTCGTACTCGTCGGTGAAGACCAGCAGGTAGACGAGCCGGAAGGTCATCCTCAGCGCAAGCCGGGGCTCGCTGTCGCCAAGCGCCGCGAGACCCTCGCGCAGCAGCTCCGCGCTGGCGGGATCGTCGGTGCCCACCTCCCAGCCGAAGCCGATGTCACCGCCGGCGAAGCCGAGCGCGGCCCTGGCGAGGGTGACGGCGTCGTCGATCTCTCGCGCTGTCTCGACCGCGGCGCGAAACGACTGGCGCGCCCGCACCAGGTCGGCGCAGAGCAGCTCCTGCTCGCCCAGCTCCAAGCGGGCCACGGCATGCTCGGCGACGGCGTCCTCGGGCAGCAGCGACAGCACGCTCCGTATATGCGAGGCGGCCTGCTCGTGATCGTGCGCGGCGGCGGCCGCGGTCGCCGCCGCGCGATAGGCGGCGATCGCCGGCTCGGGGCCCGCGATCTCCACCGAGAGCCCGTAGTGGCGCGCCAGCTCGGCCGGCTCGGCGCCGTCCTGCTCCAGCGCCCTGGCTATCGAAAGGTGCAACCTCGCGCGGGCGGCGTGGCCCGTGCCGGCGTTGAGCGCCTCGCGAACCAGGGCGTGGGGGAAGGCGATCGCCCGCTCGACCGCCGCGACGTCGTCGACGAGTCGCTCCGAGAGCGCCTCTTCCACCGCACGCTCGGCGTCCTCGGCGTCGAGCCCCGCGATCTTCGCCGCGAGGCTCACCGGCGCTTCGGGGCCTATCGCCGCCATCGCTGCCAGCAGCCTCTCGGTGCCCTCGTCCAGCCGCCCGAGGCGCTCCTCGACGAGATCGGCGACCGCGGCGGGCACCGGCGCCAGCTCGAGCGCCTCCTCTTCCCGCAATGCCCCCCGTCCGTCGAGGTCGCGCGCCAGCTCGGCGGCGAAGAAGGGGTTGCCGCCGGTACGCGTCCGCATGCTCTCCGCGAGCCCCGGCGTGATCGCCCTCCCCACTCTCGCCCCGACCAATTCGGCGAGGCCTGGCGCGTCGAGGCCGGAGAGGCGCAGCTCGCTGAGATCGCCGGTGCGGCGAAGATCGGCGAGGGCCTTGGCGACCGGATGCCTGCGACCCATCTCCTGATCGCGCGCGGTTACCAGCAGGAGGATCCCAGCAGGGCCGCTCTGCAGCAGGTGCGCGAGGGCCTGGGCCGAGGCCGGGTCGCACCAGTGCGCGTCGTCGAGGACGACGCACAGGGGCGCGTCCGCCGCCGCGAACGCAAGGGCGGAGCAGATGCCGCGGAAGAGCCGGTAGCGAGCACCCTCGGCCGCCACCACCTCGTCGGCGGCGACCGGGTCGGAAACGGCCGCGCGCTCGCTCAGCTCCGGAACGAGCGCGGCGAGCTCCGGCCCGGCTGCCTGGCTCAGCGACGCGCGCCAGGCATCGTCGCCGGCCAGCGCCAGGTCGCCGATCGCCCGCACCCACGGCTCGAACGCGACAACCGCCTCCGGCGGGCAGCGAGCCAGCACGACTACCGCGCCGCCGGCATGCGCCTCCGCTGCCGCGGCCGCGGCATGCCGCGTCTTGCCGATGCCCGGCTCTCCAAGGATCAGCACCGCCCGGCGCCCGGAACGCGGCGCCGCCTCTTCGCGCAGCACCTCGATCTCGTTCTCCCGGCCGATCAGGGGCTCGTCGGCGAAGGCGGCGAGGGCCGGGGGGAGGTGGATCGCCGCCCGGCCCTTGTCACCGCGACGCCGATCCCCGTCGTCGTCCACCTGGGGGGCCAGCTCCCGCCAGAGCAACTCGGAAGCCCGCACCGGAAGCGGCACTCCCTTCAGCTCGTACTCGCTGGCGGGGCCGAGGGAAACCCCGTCCCGCGAGGCGACAAGGGCCTGCACGAGATCCTGAACCAGGACCTCGCCCGTTTGGGCGGCAGAGGAGAGGCGGCTCGCGATCACGACGGCCATCCCATGGAGGTCGTCGCCGTCGGGGATCGGCTCGCCGGCCGCCACCCCGATTCGGGCCGCGATCCCGATCCCGCCATGCTCGGCGTCCTGTCGCTCGACCGCGGCCTGAATCGCCGCCGCGGCGCGCAGCGCCCCGAGGGCGCTGCCGAAGCTGGACATCACCCCGTCGCCCAGGGTCTTGACGACGCGCCCGCCGCCCAGCGCGACAGCGCTGGCGACGTCGCTCACATGGGACTGGCGAATGTCGTCCATCCGGTCGTCGCCGAGGCTCGCCAGCAACGCGGTCGAATCGACCAGGTCACTGAAGACGACGATTGCGACCCCACTCATCGGAGCCATGCTATTCAGGCCGTACCTATTCCTCGTAGGAGCTGAAAGGAACCGAAAGGCATCGGGTCTTGTCGTAGCTGCGCTTGTCCTGGTGGCTGCTTTTACTGCCACCGTCGCCCCTGCGAGCAAGCCCGTCACGCCCAAGCTTGGCCCTTACTTCGGGCGGGTGGTGTCGCCGCCAAAAGACGGCAACGTGGAGGTCCACGAAACCGAAGTCAAGGTGGTGAAGATCGGCAAACGCCGAGGTGCACAGGTCCGGGTAAGTCCTTTTGCGCCAACGAGTTGCAGCGGCGAGCCGATGCCGGGAGGGTTCTCCGTACTGGAAAAGTCCCGATCCCAATCGAGAATGGACGGTTCAAGCTCGACCGCACGACCCACCCAAGGATCGCCGCGGGTGCCGGAACCTCAACGATGAGGACGGTAGTCGTCGGTACGTTTAAATCCGCGACGAAGGTGGTCGTAGAAGTGTCTGTGAACTTCTCTTACAGCGTGCAGTATCCGGGGCGGGCCGAAATCAAAGGCACGTGTAGGGGCAGTCAGACCGGCATCGCCAGACATAAATAGCGCCCGCGGACCGAGCTGCCAAACCGCGGTCCACGGCGTCCAAGCTCAGGCGCAGACGAGGCTCGTGAGCCCGTCGCTACGGTTCCGCCATGCCCGAGGCGGTCGTCCTCCTGCTGGCCGCTTCCGCAACCGCGCTGACCACGGGTTTGGGGACGATCCCCGTCTTCCTGCTCGGAGAGCGGGCGAAGGCGCTGGCCCCCTTCCTGCTCGGGCTGGCCGCGGGGGTGATGGCGGTCGCGGCGGTCGCGGGCTTGATCCTGCCGGCGCTGGAAGAAGGCTCGGCCTTCGAGGCGATCGCCGGCATCGGGACGGGGGTCGCGTTCCTGCTGATCCTCAAGGGCCGGCTCGACCCCGAGGCCGCCTTCATGGGTCGAAGCGGTCCTGGCGCCCGCACCTCGGCGCTGGTCTTCATCGTCCTCCTGCTCCACAGCCTGCCCGAGGGGCTCGCGGTCGGAACGGCTTTCGCCTCCGAGAGGGCGGGCCTCGGCCTCTTCGTGATCCTCGCCATCGCGATCCAGAACATTCCGGAGGGAACCAGCGTCGCGGTGCCGATGCAGGAGGCGGGCTTCGGTCCGGCGCGTCAGTTCTGGACGGCCGTCCTCACCAGCGCTCCTCAGCCCCTTGGCGCGGTGGTCGCCTATCTCGCCGTCGAGCAGGTCGCCGCCTTGCTGCCGCTCTCCTTTGCCTTCGCCGCCGGGGCGATGCTGGCGCTGGTGGCGGCGGAGATGCTGCCGAGGGCCTACCTGCCCGGCGTTCGAATTCGAGCTTCCGCCGGAGTGGCGGCCGGCGCCGCCTCGATGCTCTCGCTGAGCCTCGCCCTGGGGGTGTAGATGCCGCCTCGAATCGGCAGGGCTAGGTTGAACGCATGAGCGCCGCTCCCGTCATAGAGACCGAGGGGCTGACCAAGCACTACGGACAGCACCGAGGCATCGAGGACGTGACCATCTCGGTGGGGCCGGCTGAGGTCTTCGGCCTGCTCGGACCGAATGGGGCCGGGAAGACCACCGCGATCCGCACGCTGCTGGACCTGATCCACCCGACCGCCGGCTCGGCGCGCGTCTTCGGGCTCGACAGCCGGCGCGAGAGCGTCGCGATCCGCGCCCGGCTCGGCAACCTGCCCGGCGATTTCGGCTATGGGAAGGCTGCCAGCGGCCGGGAAGCGCTGCGCCTGCTGGCTCGCCTGCGTGGCGTCCGCGGCGGCGGCCGGGCCGAGACCCTCGCCGCGCGCTTCCGCGCCGACCTCGACCGGCCGCTGGGCCAGCTCTCGCGCGGCAACCGCCAGAAGGTGGGGCTGATCCTCGCCACCTTCCACGAGCCGGAGCTGCTGGTCCTCGACGAGCCGACGAGCGGCCTCGACCCCCTGATGCGGGAGGAGTTCCTCGCGCTTCTCGACGAGGAGCGCGAACGGGGCTGCGCCGTCTTCGTCTCCTCCCACGAGCTCGACGAGGTGGAGCGCGTCTGCGACCGCGTCGGCATCGTGCGGGACGGGAAGGTCGTCGCGGTGGAGCGAATGTCCGATCTGCTCGGCAAGGCGCGGCGCCGGGTGACCGTCCGCTTCGCGGACGCGGTCCGGCCGGGGGAGCTGAGCGACCTCCCCGGTGTCAGCGACCTGGTGGTGGGCGACCATCGCGCCAGCTTCCAGGTCGAGGGAGACCTCGACCCCGTGATCAAGGCGCTTGCCCGCCACCACGTCGCCGACGTCGAAGCCACCCATCCCACGCTCGAGGAGGTCTTCCTCGGCTACTACAGAGAGGAGGCGCGGTCGTGACCGCCCAGCTCGGTGCCCTCGTCGCTACTCACCTGCGCGATCGCCGCCGCTCGCTGCTCGCCTGGGGCGTTCCGCTCGGCCTGATGTCGGCCTTCGTCGTCGCGATCTTCCCCTCGGTCGAAGGCGCGCTGGCCGAGGCGGTGGAGCAGTACCCCGCGGGCCTCAAGGAAGCGTTCGGGATCGGCCAGCTGACCGACGTGGAGCAGTACCTGCACGCCGAGATGCTCAGCCTCATCGTCCCACTGGCGCTCGGGTACCTGGCGGTGCGAGCCGTCGCCAGCGGCCTCTCCGGCGCGGCAGAATCGGGGCGGCTGGACGTGCTGCTCTCGGCGCCGGTCTCCCGCCGCCGCCTCTGCGCGGCCGGCTTCCTGGCGACCGCGATCGAGCTGGCCGTCGTGCTGGCGATGACCGCGGTCCTCACGGGCGTCGGCAGCGTGCTTTCGGGCGCCGACCTCGCCGTCGGCGCGGCCGCGGCCGGCTTCGCCAACGTCTGGCCGCTGGCCCTCCTCTTCGCGGCGCTCGGCATCCTGCTCTGCGGCTGGTCGCTTCGGACCAGCGTCGTGACCGGCGCCGCCGCCGGGGTCCTGGTGGCGATGTACGTGGTCGACCTGCTCGGCAGGCTCGACCCCGACCTCTCCGAGCTTCGCTACCTGTCGGTCTTCAAGTACTACGGCAACGCGATCGAGGACGGCATCGACCCGCTCGCCTTCTGCGGAGTCACCGTCGCCGCGATCGCCCTGGCGGCCGCGGGCACCTGGCTCTTCGACCGCCGCGACCTCGCCGGGTGAGTGCGGGCGGGATCGCACCCAGGTCACTCCAACGCCATCGCCTCAACGGCCCGCGACGGCGCGGGGTCGGGCAGCCGCAGCATCCGGAACGAGTTGATCAGGCCCAGGAGGCCGGCGAGGATCGGGACCAGGAGCGCCACCTGAAGGGCGAGGGGTCGTGCCTCGGTGTTGATGCTGACGATCTCCGCCTGGACGTCCTTGGGCTGGCCGGCGAGCAGTTCCTCGAGCTGGGTGTTGCTCATCACCTGGGCGTCGTCCTCCAGGACGTCCGCGACCCGCTGCTTCTGCGCGGGGGCGAGCACCTTGCTCCCTTCCGCCTCGCTGGTGAAGGCGATCGAGAGGGTGGCGAGGAGGATCGCGCCCGAGAAGGCCAGGCCGAAGGAGAGGCCGAAGGAGCCCGAGGCGGAGTTGATGCCGGCGGCCTCGCTGACCCTCTCTTCCGAGATCGGGGACAGGGTGTAGTTGTTGAGCTGGGAGACGAGCAGGCCCAGGCCCGAGCCCGCGATGACGAGCGGCGCCAGCAGGGCCCAGCCGGAGTCCGCCCGCGGCACGACCGGGAGCAAGACCAGGAGGCCCAGCGTCAGCAGCGCGAAGCCCAGGCGGACGATCGTGCTCGGCCGCCGGTCTCCCGCTTTCCGGCCCGCTAGCAGCGAGACCCCGAACATGCTGAGCGAGAGCGGGGCGATCGACAGCCCCGCCTGCAGGGCGTCGTACTCCAGGACCATCTGCAGGTAGATCGGCAGGGCGATCATCGTGCCGCCGAGGGCGATCTGCTGCAGCATCTGCTGGGAGATCCCCAGCCTGAACGCCTTGGCCCTGAACAGGTCCGGGTCGAGCAACGCCGGCTTCCCCTGGCGCTGGCGCCGGAGCAGCCAGTAGGCCAGCGCCGCGAGGGAGAAAGCGCCGACCGCCAGCAGCGCGGCGACGGGCTCGCCGCCCTCCTGCCAAACCAGGATGCCGAGCACGATCCCTCCCATCCCCAGGACGGAGAGGCCGGCGCCGGCGAGGTCGACGCCGCGCGGCCCGGTGTAGGGGACGTCGCGGACCAGGCCGACGCCGCTGAGGACGATCGCGACGATGACCGCCTCGAGCAGGAAGCCGACCCGCCAGGACAGGTAGGTGGTGATGAAGCCGCCGAGCAGGGGGCCGACGGCGGCGCCGATCGCGGCCGCGGCGCCGACCAGCGCGTAGACCTTCCTCTGCGCCGCTCCCTCGAAGTTGCCGTGGATCAGCGACTGCATCGAGGGCAGCAGCAGCGACGCCCCGATCCCACCCAGGATCGACCAGAAGACGACGATCGCGAGCAGGTCCTGGGCGAGCGTCATCGCCACCGCCCCGATCCCGTATCCCAGCAGCCCCAGCACATAGGCTCGCTTGCGACCGAACAGGTCGCCGAGCTTGCTGCCGATCAAGATGAACGCCGCCGAGACGAGCGCCTCCAGGGCGATCGCCGACTGGACTCCGCTGACCGTCGTGTCGAGGTCCCTCACCACCGCCGAGATCGATACGTTCATCAGCGAGGTGTCGACGACGAGCACGAACATCGCCATCGCCAGGAGCAGGGCGAGCCGTTGATTCATCGAGCCCAGCCTAAGCGCGAGCCGTCGATCCGAGCCCAGGGACCCGGGCATGGCTGAGGGCGTGCTGCCCGGCCATCCGGCGGTGCGACGGCGCCTGATCGCGCGCACGGGCCTTCGCGTCTTCGGGCTGACGCTGGGGATGCTGGCGCTCTACGCCTTCGTGCCGGTGCCGGGCAGCTCGGGGGCGGCCGCGCTCCTCGGCATGATCGGCGGGCTGCTGGTCTTCGTCGGCCTGACCGCCTGGCAGCTCCACACGATCGTGCGGGCCGAGCATCCGGTGCTGCGGGCGATCGAGGCGGTGGCGCTGGCGCTGGCGCTGCTCGTCGTCGTCTTCGCCTTCACCTACCTGACCCTCTCCCGGGCCGACCCGGCGAGCTTCTCCGAGCAGCTCGACCGCGTCGATGCCATGTACTACACGGTCTCCACCGTCGCGACCGTCGGCCTCGGCGACATCACGCCCGCCTCGGAGGCCGCCCGCATCCTCCTCACCTTCCAGATGCTGTTCGACCTGGCGCTGATCGCCGGCCTGGTTCGCCTCGTCATCCTCGCCACCCGAACCGGCCTGCGGCGGCAGAACATCGACGCCGACGCCTGAGGCGCCGGCCAGGGGGTCAGGCGCGCCGCTCGGCCGAGGCCAGGGCGGCATCGAGCTGGGCCTCGGCTTCGGCGCTCAGCGAGGTCCGAATGACGTGCCCGCGCTCCTCGACTCGCGGCAACACCTTCTCGAGCTCGACCTCGCGGGCGAGGAAGATCAGCGCGGCGCGACCCGGCTCCAGGTTCTCGCTCAGCTCCTTGACGAAGCCCTCGGCGACGCCGGCGTCGCCGAACATGCTCTTCCAGACCGCGCCCCCGGCCACCGCGCCCGCCGCCATGCCGAACAGCGGGGCCATGAAGATCAGGCCGATCAGGCCGCCGGAGATCGCGCCGCTGGCGGCCGCGCCCCCGACGCCGGTGCTGCCCTGCGACACCTCCAGCGTGCCGTCCTCCTGGCGGAACATCACGACGGCGTCCTCGACCTGGATCAGGCCATCGGCGTCCGCCTTGCGCAGGTTCTCGCGCGCGCGCTCGACCGTCCCCCGATCGGGGTACGCGATCGCGATCAGATCGCTCATGCCGCTCCTCAGCCGCCGGTCGCCCCGAGGATCTTGGCCTTCTGAGCCGCGAACTCCTCCTCGGTGAGGATGCCCTGCTCTTTGAGCTGCCCCAGCTCCCTCAGCTGGTCGATGGTCGATTCCTGCGCGGGCGCGGCCTGGGGCGGGGCTTCCGCCGCTATCCGTCCCACCGGCTGTTGGGCGCCTTCCTGTTCGGCCCAACGTTCCGACTGACGTTTCGTGACCCGGTTGCGCACCGCCGTCGCGGTCCCCGCCGCGACCGCGGTCCTGGCGACTCCACCTAGTAGTCCTGGCATCTCGTCTCTCCTTTTCGGTCAGGCGGACTCGGCCGCGTCGAGCGCCGCGATCAAGGCCTGGGTTGGGATGCGGCCGCCGGCAACCAGCTGGGCGCCGGAGCGGCGCATCGCGGTGGCGAAGGGAGCCGCCCACGTGTTCTCGTAGACGAGGAGCGCCGCCGACGTCCCCGGCTCGAGGGCCGCCGCGGCGTCGTCGGCGTCCTCGTCGGAGAGCAATCCGGAGGAGGCGCCGACGAAGACCCCGAACTCGTCGCCGAGATCGGCGATCTCGAGGCGGCTGACGGAGCCGTCCGGATCCTTGACGACGAAGGCCAGGTCCAGGATCCGGATCAGGCCGCGGTCGACGAGATCGATCAGGTAGGGCGCGGCTTCGCCCCTCGGCTGGCGGTCCGGCCACTCGACCACGAGGTAGTCGATCGGGCCCATTTCCATGTCGATGCTCGCCTCGTTCTCCATCCGCCTCCCTTTCAGACCCGTGTGTCGTCCGGCGCCTGCTCGGAGGCGCCTGCCTGTACGACGGTACTCCAGATCGACTCCGATTTGTTGCAGAAATGTTGTCAGGGCTTGCTTGCGTGCCTCCAGCCGTTTAGTTTGGCCTTAGCGGTCTCCGAGGGGGCGCTGTGCCCAGGACGAGGACCGGTAACCAAGCCGGGCTCACGCCTGGCCAAAAGGAGGAGAACAAATGGAGGCTGGACGAGCTTCACGTCCCCCAGCCGGGGCTGAGTATTCAGGCTGGATCGCGTTCGCGGGCGTGATGATGGTGATCCTCGGCTCCCTGGACGCGTTCTGGGGCTTGGCGGCGATCCTGAACGACGAAATCGTCGTCGTCGGCGGGCAGGGCGCGCTGATCTTCGACATAACGACCTGGGGCTGGGTCCACCTGATCCTCGGCTCGGTCGTCGCGCTGACGGGTGTCGGCCTGATCACCGGAAACTCGGCTGCCCGTGTGGCGGGGATCTTCTTCGTCGCCCTCCACGCGTTCGCCCAGATCGTCTGGTTCCCGGCGGCCCCGCTCTGGGCCTTCCTGATGATCCTGCTCGACACGGTGATCATCTACCAGCTCACCGTCAACTGGAGCGCGGAGGACGCGGCGCGATGATCCCTCTCGCCGATTTCACGCTCGGGGCCGCCCTGCTCACGGTCCTCGAGGTCTTCCTGTTCGTCGCCTGGATCTGGGTCCTGATCTCGCTGTTCAGCGACCTGTTCGGCGACCACACGGTCTCGGGCTGGGGGAAGGCGGCGTGGACGTTCCTCCTGTTCCTCGTGCCCTTCCTCGGCGTGCTGATCTACCTGATCGCGCGCGGTGGCGGGATGCACGAACGAGCGATGAACAGGGCCACCGCGGCACAGAAGCAGTTCGACGACTACGTCCGCCAGACGGCGGGCAGCTCACCGGCGAGTGAGCTGGAGACGCTCGCCGGGCTGCACTCCAAAGGCGTGCTCTCGGACTCCGAGTTCGAGCAGGCCAAGCAGAAGCTCCTCGCGGGAGACCGCCAGGCGCTCGCCTGAGCACGAGCAGTTGAGATGACGCCACCAGCCAAGGCGACCGGATGACGGCGCGGGGCGCGGCAGTCGAGCGCCCGCACCGCCGGACGGTCGCCTTGCTGCTGGTGGCCGCCACCTTCCTCACCTTCGTCGCCATCTTCTCCTTCTGGGTGAACCGGCAGGCGATGAACACCGATCACTGGGTCGACACGAGCACCGAGCTGCTCGAGGACGAGGAGATCCAGACGCAGCTCGCGACCTTCCTCGTCACCCAGCTCTACGCCAACGTCGACGTCGAAGCGCAGCTGCAAGAAGTCCTCCCGCCCGAGGCGGGGGCGCTCGCCGGCCCTGCTGCCAGCGGCCTGCGCCAGCTTGCCCAGCAGGTCGCCGAACGGGCGCTGACGACCCCCCAGATCCAGTCGGTCTGGGAGGAGGCGAACCGCGCCGCGCACGAGCAGTTCCTGACCGTGATCGGGGGTGGCGGCTCGGTCGTCTCGACCGGGGAAGGAGAAGTGACCCTTCAGCTCGGCCCGGTCGTGACGCGGGTCGGCGAACAGGCAGGGGTGCCGGCGGACCTGACCGCGAAGCTCCCCGAAGACGCGGGCGAACTGAAGATCCTCGACTCCGAGCAGCTCTCGACCGCGCAGAAGGTCGCGAAGGTAATTCGCAAACTGCCGGTCGTCCTCACCGCGCTGCTGATCCTGCTCTACGGAGGCGCGATCTACCTCGCTCGCGGGCGCCGGCGCGAGGCGGTGCGAGCCACCGGCTTCGGCTTCGTCGTCGCCGGCGTGCTCGCGCTCCTGGTCCGGGGGCTGGTCGGAGGCGCCGTGACCGGCTCCCTGGCCACGACCGCGTCCGTGGAGCCGGCGGTAGAAGCGACCTGGGACATCGGCACGTCCCTGCTCGTCACGGTCGCGGTGTCGGCGATCGCCTTCGGGATCCTCGCGGTCATCGGCGCCTGGCTGGCCGGCGGCACGGCGCCGGCGACCGCCTTGCGGCGCGAGGCCGCGCCCTACTTCCGCGAGAGCCAGGCAGCCGCCTACGGGGTCGCCGCCGCGATCTGGCTGGCGCTGATCGCCTGGGCGCCGATCGCCGCCTTCCGCAAGCCGTTCGGCATCCTCCTCTTCGCCGTCCTCTTCGCGGCGGGGACCGAGGCGCTGCGACGACAGGCGATCGACGAGTTCCCGGACGAGCCGCGAGGCCGCCTCGGATCGCATCTGCGCGCGCTGTTCCGCGGGCAAGGTTGAGGCGATGAGCCTCCGCGTCCTCTGGCGAGGGCTGCTCGTCCTCCTGTTCGACGCCCTCGTCCTGCTGGCGCTCTCGGAGGCCCTGGACGGATTCGTCCTCGACGGCGCCGCCAGCGCGCTCGGGGCGGCGGCGCTGATCGGCGCCCTCAACGCCCTGGTCTGGCCAGCCGTCGCCCGCCTCGCCCTGCCCCTGACCGTCCTCACCCTCGGGCTGGCGGGGCTCGTGCTGAACGGCCTGCTCGTCACCTTCGCGATCGACGTGCTTCCCGGCGCCGAGATCGCCGGCGTCTTCGAGGGGACGGTGGTGACGATCGCGATGGCGGCGGTGACCGCGGCCGTCTACGCCCTGCTCGCGATCGACGAGGACGAGTCCTGGTACCGCCAGGTCGTGCGCCGGCAGCAGCGCCGGCGTCGAGAGGCGGTGGCGAGCGACGTGCCCGGCGTCGTCTTCCTCGAGATCGACGGCCTCGCCCACGACGTCCTGCACCGCGCGCTCGGCGACGGCAGCGCCCCCAACCTCGCGGCCTGGATGCGGGACGGCTCGCACCGGCTGCGCAGGTGGGAGACCGACTGGTCATCGCAGACCGGCGCCTGCCAGGCCGGGATCCTCCACGGCGACAACGACGACATGCCGGCCTTCCGCTGGTGGGAGAAGGATCGCGACGCGGCGATCGTCACCAATCACCCGCGCGACGCCGAAGAGCTGGAGCGGCGCCACTCCGACGGGCGCGGCCTGCTGCACGCCGACGGCGCCAGCCGCGCCAACATCCTCTCGGGCGACGCGCCGCACTCGATGCTGACGATGAGCACGGCGCTGCGGCGGCGCGGGCCGATCGGCCGCGACTACATGTCCTACTTCGCCCGTCCCTACGCGGTCGCCCGCACGCTCGTCCTCGTCCTCGCCGAGGTCGCGCGGGAGCGCCGCGCGGCCCGGATGCAGGTTCGCGACGACGTCCGCCCCCGCATCGCCCGCGGCCGCTCCTACGCCTTGGTCCGCGCCTGGGGCACGATCGTTCAGCGCGACCTGCAGGTCGCCGCGGTCGTCGGCGACGTGCTCGCCGGCCGCCCGGCCGTCTACACGACCTTCCTCGCCTACGACGAGGTCGCCCACCACTCCGGCGTCGAGCGCCACGACGCGCTCGCGGTGCTGCGCGACCTCGACCGCCAGGTCGCGCGGATCGCGGCCGCCTGCGCGGAGGCGCCCCGTCCCTACCGCCTCGTCGTCCTCTCCGACCACGGCCAGACGCAGGGGGAGACCTTCCGCGACCGCTACGGGGAGACGCTCGAGGAGCTGGTCCGCGCCGCATGCGAGCCCGACAGCACGATCGCCGTCGAAGGGGGCGACGACGACGCGCTCTCCTACCTGAGCGCCGGCCTGACCGAGGTCGCCCGCGAGGACACCGCGGCGGGGCGCACGGTGCGGATCGCGACGCGCGAGCGCCGCGCCGACGGCGGCGTCGTCGCGCTCGACCCCGACTCGCGCCGGGAGATCGAGCAGGCGCACGGGCGCGAGGTCCCCGAGCTGTCGGTGATGGCCTCGGGATGCCTCGGGCTGATCAGCTTCCCGCGCGAGCCGGGCCGCGTGACGCTGGAGCGAATCGAGGCGCTCTACCCGCGGCTCGTCCCGGCGCTCCGCGACCATCCCGGGATCGGCTTCTTCCTGGTGCGCTCGGAGCGCTCCGGCGCGGTGGCGATCGGCAGGGCGGGGACGAACTTCCTCGACGAGGAGCGGGTCGAGGGCGACGACCCGCTGGCGCCGTTCGGTCCCAACGCCGCCGCCCACCTGCGCCGCACCGACGGCTTCCCCCACTGCGCCGACCTGATGGTCAACAGCACGCTCTGGCCGGAGTTCGGCGAGGTCGCCGCCTTCGAGGAGCTGGTCGGATCGCACGGAGGGATGGGAGGGATGCAGAGCTTCCCGTTCGTCCTCCATCCGAGCGAGCTGGCCTGGCCCGAGGAGGAGGTCGTCGGCGCGGAGCGGATCCACCGGATCCTCCGCGGCTGGCTAGCCGAGCTGGGCCACTCGGGCTACGAGAGCGAGATCGCCTCGCCGGGGGCCAGCACGCGCGCCTCGACCTGAGGCGCGAGCTCCCGCATCCGGGCGGCGAACTGGCGCGGCGGCAGGCGCAGGGGGTCCGGGCGGAGGCGGGCGAGGCCGAGGGGATAGAGCGTGCCCCAGTGGATCGGGACCACGGTCCTCGGCGAGAGCAGGGCCGCCGCCTGGGCGGCGCGCTCGGGATCGAGGTGCCCCGGTCCCAGGGTCGGGCCCCAGCCCCAGATCGGCAGGAGCGCGAGGTCGAGGTCGTCGCCGAGGCCCTCCATGCCGTCGAAGAGGTCGGTGTCGCCGGCGAAGTAGACGCGGCGGCTGCCGCCGAGCAGGAAGCCGACCGCCTCGGAGACGCGCTCGAACCGGCCCCCGCCTGGGTGCCACGCCTCGGTGGCGGTGACCGTCACCGCGCCGACCCGGGTCGATTCCCCAGGCGCCAGCTCGACGACGGTGGCGAACCCGAGGCGCTCGAGGAAGCTCCTCGTGCCGGGCGAGGAGAGCACCGGCACGTCGCGGTCGAGCCCGCGCAGCGAGGGCGGGTCGGCGTGGTCGTGGTGCAGGTGCGAGAGCAGCACCGCGTCGAGGTCCTCGGCCAGCCCCGGCGCCGGTGGGGGTCCGTGGCGGCGCAACGGCCCGACCCGTCCGCGCAGCACCGGATCGGTGAGGACACGGACGCCGTCGAGCTCGACCAGGACGGTCGCGTGCCCTACGTAGGTGACCCGGCCGATCTCCATCCCGGAAATATCCTCACCGACCGTTCCGGTGCGCTTTTTGCCAACTGGGGTAGCAAAAGGCGCACCGGAACGAGAGGGACACCCATCGGGGTTGTCGGCGCCGCCGCGTAGGGTCGGGGACAAGGATGAGCGAGAGGCGAGCGATCTTCCGGAGACGACTGCGCCGCCCTGGGCGGGAGGGCGCGGGTGCCGAAGACGAAATCATCGAGATCGAGCCCGGTGCATTGGACGGGATATTCGCGCCTCCCAGCTGGATGCGCGACCTCGGCTTCTCCGCCTGGCTCCTGGTCGGCGTCGCGGCGGCGCTGGTCGGAGCGATCTGGCTCCTCTCCCTGACCGAGACGATCGTCATGCCGGTGCTCACGGCGGGGATCGTCGCCTCGGTCGCCCTGCCGCTGGTCGACTGGCTGCGCCGCCACCGGGTTCCGCGAGGGCTCGGCGCCGGGCTCGTCTTCCTGCTGATCGTCGCGATCGGCGTCGGCGTCGGGCTGATCGTCCTCACCGGCATCGCCAGCCAGGCGGACAGCCTCTCCGAACGGCTCCGCGAAGGGGCGAGCGAGATCGAGTCCGCGTTCCACGACCTCGGCGTGGACGCGTCGACGGCAGCGAGCGCGAACGCCGACGCGAGCGCCTCGATCAGCGCCGGCTTCGAAGCGCTGACCCACGGCGTGCTCGGCGGCATCGACAAGCTCGCCTCGCTCGCCGTCTTCCTCTCGTTCACCGCCCTCAGCCTCTTCTTCCTGCTCAAGGACGCGCCGACCATCGGCGGCTTCGTCGAGCGCCATCTCGGGGTCCCGGTCCCGGTGGCGCGCTCGGTGCTGGGCCGGCTCGCCGGCAGCATGCGCGGCTACTTCCTCGGCGTGACGGTGGTCGCCGCCTGGAGCGCCGCGATCGTCGGCGCCGGCGCGCTGCTGCTCGGAGTCCCCCTGGTCGGGACGATCGCGGTCGTCACCTTCGTCGGCGGCTACGTCCCCTACCTGGGCGCCTGGACGGCCGGCGCCTTCGCCGTCCTGATCGCCCTCGGCGGCGAGGGGCCGGAGGCGGCGCTGGCGCTCGCCGTCATCGTCCTGCTGGCGAACGGCGTCCTGCAGCAGCTGGTCCAGCCGATCGCCTACGGCGCGGCCCTGAAGCTGCATCCGCTCGCCGTCCTGATCGTGACGATCGCGGGGGGCTGCCTCTTCGGGACGATCGGGCTGGTGCTGGCGGCGCCGCTGCTTTCGGCCGCCGTGCGGATCTCGGCCGACCTCCGCTCAGCCGTGCACGAAGACCTTGAGCACGACCACGACCACGGCGAAGGCCACAGCCGCGACGATTGACGTGATCGCCTGGCGCGCCGTGGCATGGGCCGTCCAGCAGGCGTAGGCGACCCCGGCCAGCAGCTCCGCGAGCGCCACGACAAGCGCCAGCGTTATCGCGCTTCGCCCGTCGATGACGTCCAGCGCCCCGAGCAGGAGCAACGCCGCCGGCAGCAGCTGAGCGCTGACCATCGACCACTCCTGGCGAAGCTCCTCCCGGACGGCCGCGAAGCTCGGCGCCTCGCCTTCGATCCAGCCGCCGATTACGCTCGAATAGACGTGCGCCAGGTAGAAGACGACCGCGGTCACGCAGAGGTAGATCTCCACGACCCCCGCCTGCCGGGGATGGTCCGCGCTGGCGGCGGCGATGATCGAGGAGCCGAGGACGAGCCCGTAGATCGCGCCGGCCACGTTGCGCGGCGCCTGGTGGGGAAGGACGTTCCACTGCCTCATCGATGGCCGGGAGTATCGCCGCAGCGAGAGTCGCCAGGAGCGCGACCCGTGAAGAGGGATCCCCATAGGCTGATCAGATGGCTTCGGACCCGGTGCTCGCCGCCTACGAGGCGTTGGCGCCGATCTACAACGACTTCAACCACCGCAACGACTACGAGATGTGGCTCGGGGAGGTCCTGCTGCCCGAGCTGGAGAAGCGCGGCCTGAGGAAGGGCCGGGCGCTGGACGTCGCCTGCGGGACGGGGCGCGCCTTCGCCCCGCTGCTGCGGCGGGGCTGGCAGGTCCGCGGCTGCGATCTCTCCCCCGCCATGCTCGAGATCGCCCGCCGGGAGGCCGGCGAGGAGGTGGAGCTCTCGCTCGCCGACATGCGGGAACTGCCCGTCTACGGCGAGTTCGAGCTGGTGCTGGTGCTCAACGACTCGATCGACTACCTGCTCGCGGACGAGGAATTGGAGAGCGCCCTGCGCGGCATCCGCTCGAACATGGCCGGCGGCGGGCTGCTCCTCTTCGACTGCAACGCCCGCCACAGGTACGAGACCAGCCTCACCTCCGCGGTCGACGAGTTCGAGCACCGGGGGCGCCGCTGGACCTGGCGCGGCCTCGGGCCGGTGCCGGGCAATCCCTCGGTCTTCGAGGCCCGCCTGGAAGGCAGCGACATCGAGCCTATCCTCCACCGGCAGCGCTTCCGCACCGAGGCCGAGGTGCGGGACGCGATGGGCGCGGCGGGACTCGAGCCACTCGCCGCCCTCGGCCTGGAGGAAGTCGGCGACCAGGTGGTGCTCGCCGAGCCGCCTGACCAGGGCCGCCACGTCAAGGTCGTCCACATAGCCAGGGCGGCCTGAGGGGGCCCACCACCCCTCCCCGGAGCAGCGAGGCCCCCCTATCTCACCTGCTCTGTGTCAGGACCCCTTGCCGATGTTGACGAGCGGGAATGCCTTCGCGGTGACCAGTTGCATGGCTTTCACCTCCCTTCCGCCTTTGCGAACTCATGTATTTATAAACTACCCGCGCGGGCGGGCCAGCGAGCGGCGCGGCGGGTAGAGGAGGCCCGTGCCCCATCGTCTCGGCTTCGCGGTGAAGGTCCTCGGCGACGGCGGCCTGCCCTCCCACGACACCCGGCGCTGGCAGTCGGGGCCGCACCTGAGCGTCTCGCTGGAGCGCCTCGGCGCGATCTTCGACTACCTCGAGGCGAGGGACGTGCGGATGTACCGGATGGCATCGGGACTCGTCCCCTACGGCAGCCACCCTGAGATGGAGCGCTTCCACGGGCAGGTCGAGGAATGCGAGGCGAGCCTGGCCGCGCTCGGGGCGCGGGCACGGGCGGCCGACCTGCGCCTTTCCTTCCACCCGGGCCAGTACGCGGTGCTGAACTCCGAGGACGAGAGGGTGCGCGCCGCCGCCGCCATGGACGTCGAGCTGCAGGCCTCGGTGCTGGAGGCCATGGGCCTGGGACCCGAGGCGGTGGTGGTGCTCCACGTCGGCGGAGTCGTCGGCGACAAGGCGGCGGCGCTCGACCGTTTCCTCGCCGGCCTCGAGGGGCTGAGCGAGAGGGCGCGGGCGCGCCTGGTCATCGAGAACGACGACGCGCGCTTCGGCCTGGGCGACGTGCTGGCGCTTTCGAGGCGCTCGGGCCTGCGGGTCGTCTGGGACGCCCTGCACCACCGCTGCTACGACCCGGACCGGATTCCGGTCGCCGAGGCGCTGGAGCGGGCGCTCGCCACCTGGCCCGCCGGCCAGGTGGCGAAGATCCACTACTCGTCCCCACGCACCGCGGTGGAGGAGCGCAAGATAAAGAGGGGACGACGGGTCGAGAGGCGACTCGTCCTGCCGCCCCTCCGCGCCCACGCCGACCTGATCGATCCGATCGGGCTCGAGGACTTCCTGCGCGGCCCGGCCGCGGGGCGGGACTTCGACCTGATGCTCGAGGCGAAGGCGAAGGACCTGGCCCTGCTGCGGCTGCGGGAGCAGCTCGAAGCGCGCGGCTTCGGCTGGCGGGACGGTCGCTTGGAGCCGAGCTGACCTAGCCTCACCCGCCGGCTCGCGCCACGTACCGAATCAGGGGGTCGCCCTTGCTTCTGCCACTCCAGCATTCCTGGCGGCCTTCGGCATCGCCGTTGACGAAGCGCAGTGAGACCGCGCCGCGGATCGTCGCCCCTCTCAGCGCTCCACGAATCACCAGGCGCCAAGAGCCGCCTTCGCCGAAATAGTCAGTGGCGACGGTGCGAAAGCGCTCATCGACGATCTTGGCGCTCTCGATCGGGAAGCCGCCGACGAAGATCGCGCCGTCGTCGCACTTCATGGTCCCCCGGTCGGCGACGAAGAGGCCCGACAGGAGTCGGTGGGGAGTGGCACGAAGCTCGATCCGGGAACCGTTCGGCTTCTTGTCCTTGAAGTAACGAGCCCCTCCGGCCGCCGCGGGAGACGCCAGCACGACCAAGACACAGGAGACGGTCACGGTGCACCGCACGAGCCTCGAAACGATCTGCATTTCCCCTCCAATCGCGGTCACGGGCAGGCCGGTTATGGGACGGAACCCCACGTCCGCGTCTGAGTTGCGGGACGAGGTTAGGCAAACGCTCCCCAGTGGTAGCTCTACCTTGTGGCGGCTGTTACTTTCAGCGAGGTCTCCAAGGTCTACCCGGACGGGACCCGCGCCGTCGACTCGATCGACCTCGAGGCGAACGACGGCGAGCTGCTCGTCCTGGTCGGTCCCTCCGGCTGCGGCAAGACGACGGCGCTGCGGATGGTCGCCGGGCTGGAGGAGGTCTCCGAGGGCGAGATCCGGATCGGCGAGCGGGTCGTCAACTGGGTGCCGGCCAAGGACCGCGACATCGCGATGGTCTTCCAGAGCTACGCGCTCTACCCCCACCTCAGCGTCGAGGACAACATCGCCTTCGGGCTGCGGGTGCGGGGGCTCGACAGGGAGGAGATCGGCCGGCGGGTGAGCGAGGCCGCCGCCGTCCTCGGCCTCGACGAGCTGCTCGACCGCAAGCCGCGCAACCTCTCCGGCGGCCAGCGCCAGCGGGTCGCGATGGGACGGGCGATCGTCCGCGAACCGGCCGCCTTCCTGATGGACGAGCCGCTCTCCAACCTCGACGCCAAGCTGCGGGTCGAGATGCGGGCCGAGGTCAGCCGCCTCCAGCGCGACCTGGAGGTGACGACGATCTACGTCACCCACGACCAGGTCGAGGCGATGACGATGGGCGACCGCGTCGCCGTGATGCGCAAGGGCGAGCTGCAGCAGGTGGCGAGCCCGCAGGAGCTCTACGACCGCCCGGTCAACCTCTTCGTCGGCGGCTTCATCGGCAGCCCCGCGATGAACATGGTCGAGGCGACCGTCGAGCGCGCCGACGGCGGCCTGCGCGTGGCGATCGGCGACCAGCGCGTCACGCTCGACCCCGAGCTGATCGCCGACCGCCCCGAGCTGGAGCGGCGCGACGGCGGCAAGGTGATCGTCGGGATCCGGCCCGAGGACCTCGAAGACGCGGCGCTCGACCCCGACGTCCCCGATGACCGCCGCATCCGCGGCCAGGTCGAGCTGCGCGAGGCGCTCGGCTCCGAGGTGCTGGCGCACTTCACGATCGGCGCCCGCCCCGCCCAGACCGAGGACGTCCGCGAGCTGGCCGCCGACCTCGAAGCGCCCGCCGCCGGCCGCGGTGGCGAGGAGGCGGCGCTGATCGGCAGCTTCGGCCCACGCTCGGAGATCCGCGAGGGCGAGCCGGCGGAGATCGCGGTCGACACCCGCAACCTCCACTTCTTCGACCCCGAGACGAGCCTGGGCATCTACGCGGACCGGGAGGCCGCGAACGCACAAATGGCAGAGCACCGATGAGGAGGAGAGAGAGATGAGGATTCGGAGGATTCGAACGCTCCACGTGCTGGCGCTGCTGGTCGCGGTGCTCGCGCTCGCGCTTGCCGGATGCGGCGACGACGACGGTGGCGGCGATGGCGGCGGCGCTGCCGCGAACGTCTCCGGCAGCGTCGACGTCTCCGGCGTCTGGACCGGCGAAGAGGCCCAGTCCTTCGAGGCCGTCCTCGACGGCTTCCGCGAGGAATACCCCGACGTCACCGTTAGCTACGACGCGGCCGGCGACGAGCTGCCAACGATCCTGGCGACGGCCGTCGAGGGCGGCAACCCGCCCGACCTCGCGGCGGTCCCCCAGCCCGGGTCGGTCGCCGACTTCTACGAGCAGGGCGCGCTCAAACCGCTCACCTTCGCCGAAGACGCGATCAAGGACAGCTTCACCCCCGGCGCGGTCGAAGTCGCGACCTTCAAGAACAAGGTCTACGGCTTCGTCTTCAAGGCGGCCAACAAGTCGACCGTCTGGTACAACGTCGGCCTCTTCGAAACGGCGGGCGTCAAACCCCCCGAAACCTTCGACGAGCTCCTCAAAGACGCGGAAACGCTGAAAGCGTCTGGGACGAAGGCCTACTCGATCGGCGTCGACGCGGGCTGGCCGCTCACCGACCTGTTCGAGAACATCTACCTGCGCGAAGCGGGCCCGGAGAAGTACGACCAGCTCGCCGAGCACAAGATCCCCTGGACCGACCAGAGCGTCAAGGACGCCCTCAAAACCATGACCGAGATCGTCGGCGACTCCGACAACATCGTCGGCGGCACCTCGGGCGCCCTGCAGACCGACTTCCCGACCTCGGTCACCAACGCGTTCAAGGAGGACCCCGAGGGCGCGATGGTGCTCGAGGGCGACTTCGTGGTGACCGAAATCGAAGCCGGCACCCAGGCGAAACCGAAAACCGACTACGACGTCTTCGACTTTCCGTCGGTCGACGGGTCCGAACCGGTGGTGGTCGGCGGCGGTGACGTCCTGATCATGTTCAACGACACGCCCGCCTCCGAGGCCCTGGTGGAATACCTCGCCAGCCCCGAGGCGGCGGAAATCTGGGCGAAACGGGGCGGCTTCTCGAGCGCCAATCGCGACCTCGACACCACTGTCTATCCCGACGAGCTGACCCGTGAGACGGCCGGCACGATCGCCGAAGCGGAGACCTTCCGCTTCGACCTCTCCGACCTGCAGCCCGCCGCCTTCGGGGCGACGGTCGGCAAAGGCATGTGGCAGGCGCTGACCGATTTCATGGAGAACCAGAACGTCGACGCCACCGCGAGCAAATTGGAGCAGGAAGCCAACAAGGCGTTCTAGGCCGGCCGGCGAGCAAGAGCGATCAGGGCGACCGAGATGGCGGCGCCAGAGAGAGGTCCGGAGGGCAAACCGGGCCTCTGGCGCCGCCATCGCGTCGCGCTCGGATTCCTCGCCCCGGCCGCTCTCCTGCTCGCGATCTGGATCGTCTATCCGGCGATCTCGACGATCTACCGCAGCTTCTTCGACAGGACGGGCTCGGAATTCGTCGGGCTCGACAACTACGAGGAGATCGTCACCACCGACCTCCTCCTCACCGCGATCGAGAACAACGCGCTCTGGCTGGCGGTGGTCCCGGCGCTGGTCACCGCGATCGGCCTCGTCTTCGGGGTCCTGATCGAGAAAATCCGCTGGTCGGTCGCCTTCCGCACCGCCGTCTTCATGCCGATGGCGATCTCGCTCTTCGCGGCGGGCGTGATCTGGCGGGTGATGGACCAGCGCGACCCGGAGATCGGGGCGCTGAACGCCAGCCTCGCGGCGGTCGTCGACGCGGTCGACCCGCCCGGCGCCTTCTCCGACGCGGCGGGCTCGACCGAGCGCCTCGAGGGCACGCCGAAGGAGGGCCTGCGGCTGAACGAGCCGCTGGAAGCGGGCGACGTCGCCCGCCTCGGCCTGACCGCGATCCCGCCCGAAGACGTCCCCGAGGACGCCGCCCAGGCCCGCGCCCCGCCGCCGGCCAGCGGCGCGATCGCCGGCGTGGTCTGGGTGGACTTCCTCCCCGGCGGCGGCAAGCCCGACGTGGTCGAGAAGGGCGAGCGGGGCCTGCCCGGGGTCTCGGTGGAGCTGCGCGACGCGGGCGGGGACAGCGTCGGCACGGTCGAGACCGAGGCCGACGGCCGCTTCGTCTTCGAGGACGTGGGAGCGGGCGAGCACACCGTCGCGATCGCGCCCGAAACCTTCGAGGAACCCTTCTCCGGAGTCGAGTGGCTGGGGCCGGGCCTGATCACCCCGGCGGTGATGATCGCCTACATCTGGGTCTGGGCCGGCTTCGCGATGGTCGTGATCGGCGCCGGGCTGGCGGCCCTGCCGCGCGACGTGCTGGAGGCGGCGCGCACCGACGGCGCCAGCGAGAGGCAGGTGTTCCGCCGCGTCACCGTGCCGCTGCTGCGACCGGTGCTGATCGTCGTCTTCGTGACGATGCTGATCAACGTCCTCAAGGTCTTCGACATCGTCCTTTCCGTCGCCCCCGCCTCCTCGCAGGACGACGCCAACGTGATCGCGCTGGCGATGTGGCGGACCGCCTTCGGCGGCGTCAACGACTTCGGGCTCGGCTCGGCGATCGCCGTCCTCCTCTTCCTCCTGGTGATCCCGCTGCTCGCCTTCAACCTGCGCAACTTCAGGAGGGAGGCCTGATGGCCGGCCGCCTCAACCGGGCGCTCTCGAAGGGGCCGATCAACCTGCTGCTCGCCTTCCTCGCGGTGCTCTGGCTGGTGCCGACGCTCGGCCTCTTCCTCACCTCGCTGATGCCGGCCGACGTGGTCAGCGGCCAGGGCTGGTGGACGATCTTCTCCGAACCGAGCGTCGCCACCCTCGAGAACTACGACAAATTGATCGACAACGAGGAAATCACCGGCGCCCTCGTCACCACGATCCTGGTCGCGATCGGCGGCACCGCGATCCCGATCGTGGTCGGCTCGCTCGCCGGCTACGCCTTCGCCTGGCTCGACTTCCCGGGCCGCGAATGGTTCTTCCTCCTCGTCGTCGCCCTGCTCGTCGTGCCGCTGCAGATGGCGCTGATCCCGATGTTCTCCTTCTACAACGACATCGGCATCTTCGACACCGTCCTCTCGCTGATCCTCTTCCACACCGCCTTCGCGCTGCCCTTCGCGATCTTCCTGATGCGCAACTTCTTCGTCGGCATCCCCAGGGACCTGCTCGAGTCGGCGCGGATCGACGGCGCCTCGGAGCTGCGCATCTTCACCCGCCTGATCCTGCCCCTCGGCCTGCCGGCGATCGCCTCGCTGGCGATCTTCCAGTTCCTCTGGACCTGGAACGACTTCCTGGTCGCGCTCACCTTCGGCCGCGACACCCAGCCGATCACCGTCGCGATCTTCTCCCAGTTCCGCCAGTTCGGCTCCAACATCGACCTGATCGCGCCCGCCGCCTTCATCTCGCTGGCGATCCCGCTCGCCGTCTTCTTCGCCTTCCAGCGCTACTTCGTGCAGGGGCTGCTGGCCGGCTCAGTGAAGTGAGGGGCGGCGTGCGAAAGCGAGCGCAAGGACTACGGGTGGGTGATCTCCTTCGGCTGCAAGGCGACGGCACGCTCCGGCGCCCTCACCGCGTCACCGTCTCCCCGTACCGCCGCCGGCGCAAGGCAGACGAGCCGTTCGACCTCGAGGTCGAGTCGCTCGACGAGTTGCGCTGAGTCGCAGCGGATCCCCGCTAGACAGGCCTACAGCCGGTGGCAGGGGCATCCGTTGGATCGAGCTTCGCCACGTCGAACCGCGTAGGGACCGTCCCGCAATGAAGGCGCCGGTCGCGTCTGCGGTCCTGGGCGTAGAGACGGTCGCCGCCGGGTCCGCCTCTCATTTCATCGCGCCCCGTACCTCCGACCAGGAAGTCATCCCCGACCCCGCCGAGAACGAGGTCGTCCCCGCCTCGGCCAAGCAGGATGTTGGCGCTCTCGTCACCGATCAGCACGTCCCTTTGGGGGCTCCCCTCGATGTTCTCGATCGAATGGCTGATCGCACTCGGCTCCGATTCGATCAGCGAACAGCCTGCCGGTATGAGCTCCCCACTCAGCCTATGAGCGGGAAAGACGGCACTGGCGCCCAGGCGAACATGTACTCCCAGCCCCAGAAAGGAGCGGGCGAACGAAACGCTGTCGACACCAGGCCCCCCCTCAAGACGCTGACCCGTGCAAGGACTGGCAACGAGGAGGTCCGAGCCGCCTCCCCCCAGGAGCACGCTCCCGTTGGCGATGGCGTCGTCACCCCCACCACCGCTCAGGACATCGGTGCGTGAGCTGCTGTCTTTGGCGCCTCCGTTGAGACTGTCGTCGCCTCGACCTCCCAAGAGGAAGTCCACGCCAGTGTCTCCTTGCAGGATCCCCACCACGGAAGGGGGGATGCTCTTCTTCAACACGAGCTGGTCATTCCCGGAGCTGCCACTAATCAGAACGGCGTCGGGCTCATCCCCAATGAGACAGCGGACTTCCGCTCCGGACATGGTGCAACCTTCTCCGGGAAGAAGTTGTGGGCCGCCGACAACGGTCCATTCCCCCGCCTCGAACCCGACCTCGACCGAGATGTCTCTCTGAACGGCCTCAAGCACCCGCCCGGGAATGAACGGAGGCTCACGGCCAACCACGGTAAGGCTCCTTTGCGCGCTCCCACCCGCCACCGATACTTCGACGCCGAACCCCTCCGGTCCCGCTTCCTTGCCGCAGGAATCGGCTTGCTCGACTCCGTCGCACGTATCCGAGCCGGTTCCACCAAGTGCTCGATCTCGAGGGCCCACCCCCTGTAGCTGGTCGTCACCCCCGGCCCCGTAGAAGACGTTTTCGGCGGGGCTTCCACGCAAAGTGTCGTTGAACGCCGTCCCGATCACGTCCTCGACCCTCAACAGCCGATCCGCGCCATCCTGAGAGGCTCGACCACTGGACAAGTCCACTACCACTCCCTGCCCGCCTGCTATCGGACCGTCGAAGCCGGAGACGGCAAAGGAGGCGACATCGTGCTCGCCTTCGCCGCCGTCGAACAGATCCGCGCCGTGATCTCCCCGCAAAAGGTCTTGGCCTCCAGCGCCGCCTTGGACGCGATCATTGCCAACTCCACCGATGACTTGGTCATGCGGACCACTTCCACCTGACACGAAGTCGTCCCCCAGCCCACCATCAGCGAAGTCTTCGCCTCCCGCCTCGGCGTCGATCCGGTCGTTCCCTCGGTTGCCCAGGATCCTGTCGATCCCACCTCCCCCAAATAGGCGGTCGCTCCCGTTTTCTCCCTCAAGCACGTCCTCTCCCACGCCAGCATCGATCCGGTCGCTGCCTCCGCCACCGAGGATCAGATCGTCGCCTCCGCCAGTACAGATCCGGTCATTGCCCCCTCGCCCATGGACTGTGTGGCTTCCCCTCGTGGCAACTATCACGTCCGCGATCGGGGTGCCCCTGACATGCGCTCGACGCGACTCGACAACGATCGTCGCCTCTCGGCCCAAGCAAGTTGCGGAAGCCGAGCCTGCCGGTGCAAGGTGCCATCCGAAAGCGACTAGAAGGATTACGCCAATGCCGGATCTCCTCCCCTGCGGGCGCCCGACCATCCTACGGCCGGTTTTTGGAGACAGAGCCGCTTTGCTGGACGACAGCTGCCCCACTCTTGGCCTGGGATTCTTGTAGCCGGTCTGAACTGATCCTCCCGCCACTTACGCGGGGCTCTGCCGGCGTGTGCTCATCAGCGTCATCGGCGCCACCGCATCCTCCAATGACGGTTACGAGAGCCAAGAGGACGGCGCCACAGCGAAGTCGGCGATCAGTCGAAGCAAGCCCAAGCATCGTAGACCTGCTCACATACCGCGGTTGCTAAGTAACTTGCCATATTACCTCTGATCAGCGATACCGCCGAACTATCAGTAGTCCTCCAGTCATCAGTCTCATAGCAGATCAACGGCACGGGACCCGCCCCGATAAACCCTTCTAAATCCCCTCGGTGCTTTACCGGCAGCCGTGGGGCAGGAGGGCAACTGCCTTTTTTGGACGGCAGGCCAAAGGCGGCATTCAGACCGACGTTGTGTTCGCTGTCGAAAACGTGAAACACAACATACTTATCAGTAGTGGAAGGCAGTAGTCGGTAGTCGTACCCGAGTTCGTCCATGGCCACCCGGACCTTGTCTTCAAAGCTCGAACTACCTGCAATTCCACACGCACTCAATGCTAGAAGGCAAGCGAGCAAAACGAGGGAGAGACTGGTCATGCCCATCCGGTGCATTCAGCCACAGTCCTGACTCACGAGCTGAATTCGAACCTCTTTGAAATATTTCAGGCGATAGACGAGATTGTGGTGGGCAAATTCGTTTCTATTGGCCCAAGCCACAGGATTGACATCGGATCCCATGAACAGCGCCGGTCCGACTTTGCTGACCCAGTGGTTGCAAGCGTCGAAGTCATTGCCGTTGCGATAACCCGCGTACACCCACGCCGTAAAGTTGTTCAAGCCGTCCATCGCCGATTTGTAGCGAATCTTTCGATTAGGCGAGTTTCGCTGCCCCTTCTCGTGATTGATCGCAAATTTCAGGGCCGCAATGTCAGGTGGATCGCTGTTGATCATTGCTGAGACCCACAGTGCATGAAGAAAAGCGTTTGCTTTCGTGCTGTCGGAGTCATCGCGATTGAAAAGCTCGTGTTCCTTGGTCACGGCGTAATCGCGATCCTTGTAGAAAAAGGCGCAGAACGCAGCCCGTTCCCAATGCGAGGTGCACCAGGCCTTGTCCTGCTCCGAGGGAGGAGCGTACGAGCCACTGCTGGCGCTCGCGAGTCCGGAATCGAGGCCTTGCGCGAAGTCGGCTCGATGCTGCGCTGAAAGGGCTTCGAGTTTCAATTCGTGGAATCCAAGCCATTCGTCAGGCGACGGGGCGGGTTCAGCCTCCGGGTCTTCCGGCTCGTTGCATCCATCGCTGTATAAGCCTGGAGTGTCTGAGAACACATGGGCGCACATCGCCACCGGATCGGGCGAGGTGTTGGCCTCGATGATCATCGCGATCGTTTCGGCGATGATGCCTGGTGGCAAGGTGGCGACGACGATTCGGCCCCCGGTGATCTGGATTGATGCGGTGGCCGTGGCTCCGGATTTCAGGACCGCTTTTGGAGGCGCGATGACTGCAGCCACCTCTCCCTCCACTGCGTTGTTGGCTTCCGCCAGATTGGCCCCGGCGCGGACCAGCTGAGCGTCGACATCGGGGATCGACGCCGGAGCGAGCGCAGGAACAGTCGGAGGAACTTCGACGTCATCGACGTCGACGCCAGTCGTAACTACTACCACGGAGCCGTTGGCTAGCTTCCGTAGTTCTTCCCCCGGGCCAAGTTTGACTTCCCAGGAGAAGCTGCTCGGAGCGGCAGGACCCCGCCGGTGCTCGACGATCGTCGTCCCATAGGCGTTTGGCCGGACTAGGGTGTCGGTTTCTGGGGCGGAGTTCGGATACAACACCGCGTCCCCGCCAACCTCAATCGGCGCCGTCGAGGCGGTGGTCTTCTGTGACGGCTGCAGGCATATAGCCTGGCCGACCGTGAAAACGCCGGCCGGCGCGTCCTCGACGCCGCCCCCGGTCGGGGCCCCGACGACGTCGAGACCCTGCTCGTTGATCGAGAACTGGCCTTCTTCCTCCACGGAAGGATCAAAGGGTGACTCCGCAGCCGGTTCGCTTGCAGAGGGTTGGGTAGGCGCAACTGCAGACGGGACTGCTGCGGAGAGCAATTGCGATGCCTGCGTAGGCGTCACCACACCGACGGCTTGCAGCGTTTCCTGCGGGCCAGTCGGGCATTCAGGGGCGACGGCCGTGATCGGCTCGTTCACAGATATCCGCCGTTCGATAGTGTTGCCGACCCAGTCGGTCGTAAGGATCTCAACCTCGTGGGGACCGCTCCCCCAAGTGGACTCTTTATAAACGTAGGAGAGTTCGCGCGAAGGCGCGCAGGGCGACGCTTTGCAGCTGTCGAGTGCTGCGACCTGTTCACCATCAACCGCGATGACGATCCATTTGATCCCTGAGGTAAAGCCAGTCGCAGGATCCGTGGCGACGGCTTTTAGTTTCGCTTCGGCGATTTCGAGCTCAAGGCCTGCGGATTCGACGAGGGGTCCCGACAGGCTCACTTCCGGGCTTCGCGTATCCATCGTCACTTCTTTGGTGAGCGTCCCCACCCGTTCGGCGAGGTCCTTGGCGCGGATCATGAAGGTGTGGTTGCCGGAGGCGACGTTCTGGCCGATTTCGGGAACGAAGGAGTAGGTCAA